>JAESFX010000298.1_pt1 | contig 25288 bp, 21 predicted proteins | sample 9269501 | NCBI WGS metagenome assembly JAESFX01 (sample SAMN14515570, study PRJNA621655) | algae metagenome | isolation source: Desmonostoc geniculatum HA4340-LM1 and co-occurring heterotrophs from cave... | place: USA: Maniniholo cave, Kauai, Hawaii | collected 2009-07-28
TGGCCGGCCGCGTCGCGACTTCGCTCATGGCTTCCCCCCAAATCATGGAAAGCCTCTTGAATCACGCCGATGCACGTCAGGCCATAACCGCGTTAACCTGAACTCGTTGCCCTGCGCTTGCGCCCCGCCCGCATGCAGCCTCGCGAGGCTAGACCGCGCGGCCCGCGACGAGGCGGAAGAGATAGCGCCCGTAGCTCGACTTGGCCGTCGCCTGAGCGAGCGCCGCGAGCTGCTCGCGGTCGATGAAACCCTTGCGCCAGGCGATTTCCTCGGGGCACGAGATCTTCATGCCCTGCCGGCGCTCCAGGATCTCGATGAACTGGCCGGCCTCCAGCAGGCTCTCATGCGTGCCGGTGTCGAGCCAGGCGAAGCCGCGTCCCATCACCTTCACATGCAGCCGGCCCTGCGCCATGTAGGCGCGGTTGATGTCGGTGATCTCGATCTCGCCGCGGGCTGAGGGCGCGATGCCCGCCGCGATGTCGAGCACGTCGTTGTCGTAGAAATACAGCCCCGTGACGGCAAGGTTGGATTTCGGCTGCGCCGGCTTCTCCTCGATCGAGACGCCCTTGCCCGCGCCGTCGAGCTCGACCACGCCATAGCGCTCCGGGTCGGTGACGACATAGCCGAACACGGTCGCGCCGTCCTCGCGGGCCACGGCGTCGGCCATCAGCTCGGGCAGGCCGTGGCCGTAGAAGATGTTGTCGCCCAGCACCAGCGCGACGCGGTCCGTGCCGACGAAGTCGCGCCCGACGATGAAGGCGTCGGCCAGCCCGCGCGGATGCTTCTGCACGGCGTAGGAGAGCTGGAGCCCGAACTGGGAACCGTCGCCCAGAAGGCGGACGAACAGCGCCTGGTCGTGCGGGGTCGTGATGATCAGGATCTCGCGGATGCCGGCCAGCATCAGCGTCGAGAGCGGATAATAGATCATCGGCTTGTCGTAGACCGGCAGCAGCTGTTTTGAGACCACCGAGGTCACCGGATGCAGCCGCGTGCCGGACCCGCCGGCGAGAATGATGCCCTTCATGATGTCCTCAAAGGTGAAAGCAGCGTAGCGACCGCCTCGCGGACTCGTTCCTGCCATGGCTGAGCGCGCATGTCGAAGCTCGCGGCGAAAAGCGATGAATTCAGCACCGAATTGGCCGGGCGGCGCGCCGGCGTCGGGTACTCGGCGGTGGCGATCGGCTCGACAGATGGATTGCGGCCGGTGAAGCCGGCCTGCTCGGCGACGATCAGGCTGGCGAAGCCGTGCCAGCTCGTCTCGCCCGTGCCGGCGAAGTGATAGGTTCCCCAAGGCTCGCCACCGGCCAGTAGCTTCGTGCGGACGGCTAGGATCGCCTCGGCGAGGTCGACTGTGGCGGTCGGGCAGCCGCGCTGGTCGGCGACGACACGCAAGGCATCGCGCTCGGCTGCGAGCCTGAGCATCGTCTTGAGGAAGTTGGCCCCGTGGACGCCATAGACCCAGGCGGTGCGAAGGATGAGGTGGCGCGCGCAGGCGGCGCGCAGGCGGGCCTCGCCCTCGGCCTTGCTGTGACCATAGACGCCGAGCGGGGAAACCGGGTCAGTCTCGATGTAACCTGTGGATTTCGCGCCGTCGAAGACGTAGTCGGTGGAGATGTGCAGCAGCGGGACGCCGGTCGCCGCGCAGGCCTGACCCAGCAATTCGGGGCCCAGCGCATTGGCGGCGAAGGCCGTGTCGGGTTCGCTCTCGGCCCGGTCTACGGCGGTGTAGGCGGCGGCGTTGACGACGAGGGCCGGCCTGTGGGCGGCAAGCGCGACTTCGACCGCGACCGGATCGGTGATGTCGCCCTCGGCCCGCGACAGACCGGTCAGCGAGACGCCGCGCGCAAGCGCCAGTGCGGCGAGTTCGCGGCCGAGCTGACCTCCCGCGCCGAAGAGAAGGATCGAACCGTCGCTCACGACAGGCCGAGCCGCTCGCCGCGATAGCGCCCGTCGCGGATGCGCGCCCACCAGTCGCGATTGGCGAGATACCAGCGCACGGTCGTCTCCAGCCCGCTCTCGAAGCTTTTCCGAGGCTTCCAGCCGAGCTCGGCCTCGATCTTGGCCGCATTGATGGCGTAGCGCTGGTCGTGGCCCGGCCGGTCGGCGACGAAGGAGATCAGGTTTTCGCGCGGGCCGATCGCGGCGTCCGGACTGAGCCGATCGACCAGCGCGCAGACCGCCCGCACCACCTCGAGATTGCTGCGCTCGGCGTTGCCGCCGACATTATAGCTCTCGCCGGTCCGGCCGCGCTCGGCGATCGTCACCAGAGCCTGGGCATGGTCCTCGACGAAGAGCCAGTCGCGGACATTGCTGCCGTCGCCATAGACCGGCAGCGCCTTGCCCTCCAGCGTGTTGAGGATCATCAGCGGGATCAGCTTCTCGGGGAAGTGATACGGCCCGTAATTGTTCGAGCAGTTGGAGAGCAGCGTCGGCAGGCCATAGGTGTGATGCCAGGCGCGCACGAGATGGTCGGACGCAGCCTTCGAGGCCGAATAGGGCGAGTTCGGCTGGTAGGGCGTGGTCTCGGTGAAATGGCCTTCCGCGCCGAGCGATCCGAAGACCTCGTCGGTCGAGACATGGTGGAAGCGAAAGGCTGTCTGTTCCGCAGCGGTCAGCCCGCGCCAATGATCCAGCACGGCCTGCAGCAGCGTGAAGGTTCCGACCACATTGGTTTGGATGAAGGCGCCCGGCCCGTCGATCGAGCGGTCGACATGGCTCTCGGCGGCCAGATGCATCACGACATCGGGGCGGAAGTCGGCAAGCGCTCGCCGCATCGCCGAAAGGTCGCCGATATCGGCCTCAAGGAAGCGGTAGCGCGGGTCGTTCGAGACAGGCTCCATATTGTCGAGGTTGCCGGCATAGGTCAACGCATCGACGACCAGCACGTCGTGGCCCGTATCGCGGATCAGATGGCGCACCACGGCCGAGCCGATGAAGCCGGCCCCGCCGGTGACGAGGTAGCGGCTCATCGCATGGCGCTTTCGGTGAACGGCGTCCCAAAGCCTGCGAGGCCGGGCAGGCGCGCATCCTTGTCGGAGACCAGCACGTCCTCGCGCGCCACCGGCCAGACGATGCCGATGGTCGGGTCGTCCCAGGCGAGGCCGCCTTCCTGCCCGGGCGCATAGGGGCTGTCGACCTTGTAGGCGACCTCCGTGTTCTGTTCGAGCGTGCAGAAGCCGTGGGCGAAGCCGGCGGGCACGAAGAGCTGTTCCGCGCCATCGGCTGTCAGCGTCGCCGAACACCAGCGGCCGTAATGCGGCGAGCCCTGCCTGAGATCGACCGAGACGTCGAAGATCGCGCCCTTTAGCACACGCACGAGCTTGGCCTGGGCTGCAGGCGGCTTCTGAAAATGCAGGCCGCGCAGCACGCCGCGCTTCTCCGAAAGCGACTGGTTGTCCTGGACGAAGACAGCGGCGATCCCGGCGACGCGGAAGGCCTCTACACTGTAGGTCTCCATGAAGTAGCCGCGCGCGTCCCCGAAACGCCGCGGGCGGACCAGCACGGGACCGGGGATCGCGAGAGTCTCGAAAGCGAAATTCGACATGGATTCCCTCAAGCTGGCCGGCAGGTAGTGCCTGCGGGAGTGGCTGTCAACGCGAGCGGTTCAACTTGGCTGCTCACGCCGGACCCGGCCGGCAGGTCACCTTGGAGAGGGAAAAATCCTGCAGGCCGTTGCTCAGCACGACCAGTTCGACGCCCGGCGACAGCGCCGTGCCGGGCGCGAGCGGCGGCATGGCGAAGGGCAGGCACACCGTGCGCGAGCGCAACGACAGACCGGCCAGTTCGACCTGCGCCAGGACCGCCGGGCCGGCGGTGACGCGAAGCACCGCCATCGGCCGCAGCGGGCGGGCGCCATCGGTGGGAAGCGTTTCTGCGCCGGTCATTTTGCCGAGCAGTCGGCGCAGGATCGTCGTCGCGGACGCGCCGGCGAGGGCGGCCGGCCGGACGACGGACAGGCTCGCCTCGATCGCATAGTCGCCCGGCGGCAGCGCCGCATAGGGACCATGGGCGACGGTCCCGTCGCAGCCTGGCCGGCTCGCGACGCCGCCATCCCGCTTTCGCCCTGCCGACCCTGCGCTCATCAGCGGCAGCCAGTCGGCGTCGGCCTTGCGATCGGCGATGTAGCCATGCCTCAGTCTCGCGCTGAAGGGCGACTTCACCGCCCCGAGGTTCCAGGCGAAGACGGGCTCGAAGGGCGAATGCACGACATTGACGCCGACGATCAGGCGCGGCGGCAGGAGCGGATCGGCAAGGCGGGCGCGCTCATGGGCCAGCACCGCCCAGAACGCGTCGAGCAGCCCGCAGGCGGGCGCGGTCAGCGCCGTGCCGTCGCCTGCGACACCCGAAAAATCGAGGATGACGAGATCGGCCGCCGCCAGCATGATTTCGCGGGATTGCGGGTCGAGACGGGCCGTCGTCGGGCCCGAAACCGCGTCGCAGCCGGCTTCGACCAGAACGGGGTCGGTGAAGCCCGCGCCGTCCAGCGCGCGCGCCAAAAGGTTGAGGGCCGCCTTGTCCTGCCCGAACCAGGCGATGCGCGTCACTGGGGGCTGGCTGGCGATCAGGTCGAGGAGATAGGGCAGGATGTGCCCGGCCGGCGCATCGGAGCGGCCAAAGCTGTCGGGGAGGTAGTCCGAGCGCAGGGGCTGCTCCAGCGGCTCGGGCAGCGCGGCGTCGAGGCCGGCGATGTAGCGAGCCCCCGAGCCGGCCGTCAGCCTGATCTCCTCGATCTCCTCGCCTGCGAGGCCCCAGCTTTCGCGCTGATGCGGCAGCTCCGGGCGTTCGATGCGATGGACGAAGTCTTCGAAGCTGTTCTGGCTGGTCGCCTGCTGATGGCCGAAGGTCGCCTGCCTCGTGTGGTCGCAATGGTAGCAGACCAGCCGATCGGCGAGGTCGCCCGGTGGGCCATGCTTCAGCCAGAGCCGGCGGGCGAGGTTGGAATCGACATGCCAGCCCAGCACCATGGCTTCGTCGAAGCCGGCGATGGCGACGAGATCGGCGCGCTCGGCGAGCTGGAAATCGCCGGGATTGTCATAGCCGAAGAAATCCTGCCCGCGCACGAAATCGTCGAGATGGAAGCGTCGGCCCCAGTCGCGCATCGCCGCGATGCAGGCCCGCGTATCGAGACGGTCGAGCGTTTCCCAGAGCGTTTCGGGGATATCGACGCGCGGCGCGCCGTAAAATCCGCCGGGCAGGCCCGCCGCGAGCGCCGACAGGCTTTCGCCCTCCGTCGTCGCCGGCACGACGTCGGTATTGGTCGAGAGCACCCAGCGATTGGCCGGGTTCGAGCGGCGCAGGGCGACGTTGCGGGCGATCGGCTCGATCGCCTTCAGCCGCGTCTCGATGCCGAGCCGGCGATGCCTTGCATGACGCACGCGCAGGATACGAAGCCGCGCCTGCGCCTGCGGGGTCAGCGTGTCCTGGATCGCCTCGGGGAAGCTCGGCAGGTCGTCGGGCGTATTGTAGTCGACGAAGAGGATCTCGTCGTCGGCATGATCGAGCGTGGCGGCGATGGCGTTGAGGCTCAGCGCCGCCCGCTTGTGCAGGTTGTAGCCATGGCTGTCGTTGCGGCCGTAGAGGACAACCGAGATCATGTCGTCCTCCCCGGTTCGGGCTCAACCCGATGTCCGGGCGGCCCGGACATGGCGGTGCGAGGGTCGCGGACCGCGCTCAGAGCGTCTTCCAGTTGCCGCTGCCGAGCTTGACGACCCGCGCGCCGGCGCCGACCGTATCCGGCGTGATGCCCCAGGGATCGATCACGACACGGGTCTTGCCGGCCGCGACGTCCCTGCTCCAGTCGACCGCCTTGAACTCGGCCCAGGGCGTGGTGATGACGACGACGTCGGCATGGGACACCGCGTCCTGCGCCTGCGGCGTCGCATTGACGGTCGAGCCGAGCACGGCGAGCGCGGCCTCGGTCGCCATCGGGTCGCTGATGGAGACGGAATAGCCCTTGTCGATCAGATATTTCGCGAGGTAGACGCCCTGGCTCTCCTCGATCACCGCCGTGTGCGGCTTGTAGGACATGCCCAGGATCGTGATCGATGCGCCGGGCTCGGCCGACGCTTCCACCGCGCCGATCATGCGCTGGAACTGGTGTTCGTTGATCGCGTCGGTCGCCTCGGCCAGCGCGGTGTTGACGCCGAGCTTGCGGCCGAAGGCGGAGAAGGCCTTGTTGTCGCGCGGGAAGCACGGGCCGCCATAGCCGATCGCCGGCTTGAGATATTTCTTGCCGACGCGACTGTCGGCCCCGACGGCTCGGGTCACCACATCGGCGTCGGCACCCGGCAGATGGTCACACATGTCGGCGATCATGTTGGCGTAGGAGATCTTGGTGGTGACATAGGTGTTGACCGAGATCTTGCAGAGCTCGGCGTTGACCAGGTTCATGCGCTGGTATTCGGGGTTGGAATCGGTCGAGCCGCGATAGATCGCCTCCAGCATGTCGCCGGCGCGCGCGTCGGATTCGCCGATCAGCAGCATGTCTGGATTCAGCATGTCGCGCACGACGCTGCCGAGCGCGATGAATTCCGGATTGTAGCAGAGCCCGACATCGACGCCGACCGTTCGGCCGGAACTCGCCTCGAGCGCGTCCTTGATCACGCTTTCGGTGGTGCCCGGCATCACGGTCGAGGTGATGACCACGACATGGTATCCGTCCTTGGTCTTCAGCGCGGTGCCGATCTTCTCGACCGCGTCGATGACGAACTTGTTGACGAACATCCGGTCGGGGCCGCTCGGCGTCGGCACGATGATGAAGCTGACGTCGGTGGCATGCGTCGCGTCGGCATAATCGGTCGTGGCGCGCAGATTGGCGCGGCCGCGGTCGATGTGATCCTGCAGTTGCGGTTCGACGACCGGGGCCTTGCCCTGGTTGATGGCGTCGACGAAGCCGGCATTGTAGTCGAGGCCGACGACGGTGAATCCCTTGGTGGCGAATACGGCCGCCATGGGCGAGCCGAGCTTGCCGAGCCCGATCACGGAAAGGCGCGGCTTCGTCGAAGCAGACTGCATCTTGACCCCTTGTATCCCATTTCAGTCGATATGCCGCTGCGTCATGGCCGCGGCGGCCGGTTATACGCGTGTTGCGGCCCGGTGGTTGTCGATCAGCGATTCTTGCTCAGCCGTTCTTGCTCAGTGGTTCTTGCCGCGCAGCCGCAGCAACTGGCTCTCGATCCAGGGATAGGTCTTGGACAGGCCGTCCCTGAGCGACTCGTTGGGCGCCCAGCCGAGCTTTTCCTTGATCAGGTCGTTGTGCGAGTTGCGGCCGCGCACGCCCTGCGGGCCGGGGATGTGGCGCAGGTGCACCTTCTTGCTGGCGACGCCCTGGATGATCTCGGCGAGTTGGTTGATCGAGACCATCTCCTCGGAGCCGATATTGACCGGGCCTTCCCAGTTCGAGCGGGTCAGGCGGATGGTGCCCTCGACGCATTCGTCGACATAGAGGAAGGAGCGGGTCTGCAGGCCGTCGCCCCAGATCTCGATCTCGCCGCCATCCTTGACCTCGGCGATCTTGCGGCAGAGCGCGGCCGGAGCCTTCTCGCGGCCGCCGACCCAGGTGCCTTCCGGCCCGAAGATGTTGTGATAGCGCGCGACGCGGCACTGCATGCCGTAATTGCGGTTATAGGTCAGGTAGATGCGCTCGGAGAACAGCTTCTCCCAGCCATATTCGGAATCGGGATTGGCGGGGTAGGCCGAATCCTCGCGCGTCTCCGGCTTGTCCGGGTCTTCCTGGTTGTGGGCCGGATACATGCAGGCGGAGGAGGAGTAGAACACGCGCTTGATGCCGCGGTTCTTGCAGGCCTCGACCATGTTGAGGTTGATCGTCGCCGAGTTGTGCATGATGTCGGCGTCGTTCTCGCCGGTGAATATGAAGCCGGCGCCGCCCATGTCGGCGGCGAGCTGGTAGACCTCGTCGAAGCGGCGGTCGACGATCGCGCGGCAGTTACCGGCGTCGCGCAGGTCGCTGATGACGAAGTCGTCGGCATGCGTCTCGGCGTATTCGGGGAACTTCAGATCGACGCCGCGAACCCAGAAGCCCTCGGCCTTCAGCCGTTTCACGAGATGCGAGCCGATGAAACCACCCGCGCCGCACACAAGAGCCGTCTTCATTCCTATTCTCCGATCGGCGAACACAACACAGCGTTCGAAAGGCAGACGGAAACCACGTCGTCAGTTCAAACGCGGGCATTCATTGGCAAGGGATACGTCCCGGAACATGCAGCCACGCGATCCACACCGGCAGACCGATTCGATCAACGCCGTCATGAACCTTGGAATAATTCCCGGAAACGCCCAGTTGGGTGGGCCGGTTACACCCTATCCCGGCCAGCCGCAAGCGCATCGGTCCGGGCGGTTCGGATGGCCCCTGCTTCACGGTATCCCTGTGTCGAAACTGCAACAAGCATTTCGCGGCCGACTTGCACGGCATGGGCCGATTTAGTGATGGCGATCAGGCAAAGACAGGCTGATGACGCAAAGTAAGACCGGAAACCGACCATCGCCGCCCACCGGCGCGTGGCGCGCGCCCGCAAGAAGGTGCGTTCCTGCATTTGACAGTGCTTCTCCTGCTCCCTTAACAGGCTTGCTTCCGCAGCAGCCCGCGCGCATCCGACGCCGCCCCTAGGCCCGGACACGCGCAGGCGAGATGGCTGCCGTGGCAAAGAAGGTCGCTCGATGATTTCCGTCGTCCTCTATGGCCGCAACGACAGCTATGGCTACAACCTGCACAAGCGCGCTGCGCTCAGCCTGAACTGCATCGCCGAGCTGCTGCATGGCCCAAACGACGAGATCCTGTTCGTCGACTACAACACGCCCAATGATTTTCCGGTCTTTCTCGAGGCGATCCAGGACACGCTGACGCCGAGGGCCCGCGCGATCACCCGCTGTCTGCGGGTCCGGCCGCATGTCCATGCCCAGTTCGCGCACCGGACGCATCTCGTCGCGCTGGAATCGGTCGCCCGCAATGTCGCCGTCCGGCGCTCCAACCCGTCCAACCGCTGGATCCTGTCGACCAATACCGACATGATCTTCGTGCCGCACCACAAGCCGAGCCTGACGGAGATCGTAGCCGGGTTGCCGGACGGATTCTACCATGCGCCACGCATGGAAATTCCCGAGACGCTCTGGGAAAGCACCGACCGGACGAAGCCCGCCGAAATCATCCAGACGATCCGGCGCTGGGGCGACACTCTCTACCTCAACGAGATCGTTTATGGCTCGAAGACGATCCTCTATGATGGACCGGGCGACTTCCAGCTCTGCCTGCGCGAGGACATGTTCGCGATCCAGGGCTTCCACGAGGACATGCTGCTGGGCTGGCACGTCGACTCCAACCTCGCCGCGAGGCTCAGCCTGATCCGCGGCCCGGTCGGCGATCTCGGCGAGGAGGTCTGGGGCTATCACTGCGACCACACCCGCCAGATCACGCCGATGCACGGGCACAACCGGCTCGAGAACGACTGGGTCACCTATGGCGAGCGGGTCAAGCGGCCCGACCTGCCTCAGCATGCCGAAAGCTGGGGCTGCGCGCAGCACGAGATCGAGGAGGTCCGTGTCGACGGCAAATCCGTCGCAGGTTACATAGCGACGCTGGAGCATACTGTCGGCACGCCACTTGCCGAGACGCTTGTCGCCAGCATCTCACGGACGGCTGAGGATGTCGCCGGCTACGACCCGCGCCATACGCTGCCATTCCTGATCGACCTCTTCGCGACCGAGCGGCGCGATTTCCGCGTTGCCTGGTGCGGCCTGCAGCCGGGGATCCTCGGGCTCTTCGCTCGGGCCTGGAAGGAGAGCGGGTTCGTCGAGCCGATCCTGTGCGACGAGGCGTTGTCGGGGCGCCTTGTCGGTCTGGAGGAGGGCGCGGTTCGCTTCGTGCCGGCGCAGACCTGCCGCGAGCTTGCCGACGCCTTCCTGTTCGACGTCACGATCGCGCTCAATGGCGAGAAGGACGATTCCAATGCGCCAGACGCCGCGCTGCGCGAGGCCTTGATCATCAAGCCCTTTCTGGCGGCGGTGGAGGCCGACCGGGCACGGCTGGGAACGCCTGGGGAATTGCGCCGCTTCATCGCCATCGGCGCCATCAACAACCGCTTCGAGCGGCTGATGCGTAGCCATATCGGCACCGGGCAGACGCCCTATTCGACACGGCTGCGGCATGGCTTCGTGCTGGCGCCAACGACCGGGCCGGTTCCGATCCTCAAAGAAATGAGCCTCGGCATCGCCGGCGAGCGCTACTACAAGACCATCGAGACCATTCCCGGTGTCGCCGGCACTGTGCTGAGCGGTCCGTGGCGCTACTTCGAGCCGGGCCATTACGTCGCCAAGCTCAAGATTACGCCGGCGCGCGGGACCGGCAGACCGGTCGCCGTCGGCCTGTTCAAGCATTATGCGCTGGGCGAACCGGTCCAGACCGTGCCGCTGGTGGTCTCGACTGACGCCCCCAAGGTGTTCGGTATCCTGTTTGAGGTGCCGCCGCGCGCCGATGGCGTGTTGCCGGAGATCTATGATTTCCAGGTGACGGCTGCGGGCGTGGAGGATTTCACCGTCGACGACCTCGTCATCGAACAGCTGGAACGCCTACCTTCGACTAGCGACCTGCTAACGATGACCACCGCGCCCTTCGCAGATGTCGGCGACTGGCTGCCCCATATGGCGTATGCCAACGACCTGAAGCGCAGTCAGGCAGGAGGACGCGCAGAGGCCGGCGCGAGCGGCTATTTGGTTACGGGCCCGTATTGGCCGCTGCCGAGCGGCGTCTATGCGATCCGCCTCGAACTCGCATGCGACACCGCCGACCTGGACGTGATTCTCGGCCGGCTCGAGGTCACGGTCGATGCGAACCTGATGATGAGCCGCCCGATCCAGCCGCGCGACATCGTCGCCGGTGGCGTCAATGTCTTGTTCGCTTTCAGGCAGAGTCTCGATTTTGCGGCGATGCGCCGCGTCGAGGTGCGTTTCGATTCAACCGGCGCAAGTGGCATCGACCTGCTCGGCCTGCGCGTTCGCAAGGTCCACGAGGCGGCAACGGACATCCCGAATTGGCTCGCGGCGCTAAATCTCGGTTCCGCCGGCGAGAGGCAAGGCGAGGTTGTCGCGGCTAGGCTCGGCGTCGAGGGTTATCTGGTGACCGGGCCTTATTGTCTGCTGGATGCGGGCCGTTATGTCCTGCTCGTGGGAGCGGGCCTCACGTCATTGCCGCGCTCGCGCCGACGTTTGGCGTTGATCGAGTGCCTGATCGATGGCGAACTCGTCGGTTCGGCCCCACTACATCCCCACAATGCCGTGATCGGCAGGCGCTCGGTTACGTTCGACGTCGACAGGGCCGGTGGGGTGGAACTGCGAATCCAGTCGACCGGCGTGGCGCCATTCCTGCTCAAATCAATTCGCTTGAAGCGGGTTTCTTGACGGGCGGTACGAGGTCATGGCGGGCCAATCATTATGAACCGGGATATCGTCGCCGGAGAACGTGAAACAACGCTTTCTTGCGCTCCGGCTTGGCATTAAACCGGATCGCGCATCGTGAGACGGCCGGGGGGCTGACACGGATGGCCGCTGCGGATCGACGGATCCGGCGGGCTGGCGAAGGTCTTTGATCTTGAACACGGGCTTGGGCCGATTTCTGTCGGGATCGACGCTTCGCCGCGTCGATGGCTGGAAGCGCCGGCTGGTCGAGCGCAGCCAGCGGCGCGGCCTCGCCCTGCTGGCGCGGTCGGGTCGTCCAGCGATCGCGGTCGCGGGCGCCCGCATCGCCGTCATCGGTCTTTTCGGCGCGCGGATCGGTCTCAGCCAGGCGGCCCTGCTGCTGGCGGAAGAACTCCGGGCCGAGGGCGCGCAGGTCGCGCTGTTCGACTGCTGCGCGCTGACCGGGCAGAAGGTGCCCCCGCTCGATCCAGGGATCGCGGCGCTCCCGGCGTTCGAGCCGGCCGAGTTCGACCTTGCCGTGCTGCATATGAATCCACCGGAGTTCAGCACGCTCGTGCTGCATCTGGCGGCGCAATCGCGGCTGCCGAAGGTCGTCGTCGGCTTTTTCGCCTGGGAGCTTTCGATCGCTCCGACCTCCTGGCGCGGCGCGATCACGGCGGCTGACGCGGTCTGGGTTCCGTCGCGTTTCGTGCGTGACGCGCTCGCGCAGAGTTTCCCGGAGCTGGCGGAGCGGGTGTCGATCCGGGAACACCAGGTCATGTTCGGCGCGTTCGAGCCGCCCGATCTGGAGCGGCGGCGCGCGGCGCGGGCGCGGCTCGGCCTGCCGGCCGACGCCCATGTCGTCCTGCAATCCTTCTCGATGCGCTCGACCATGGCGCGCAAGAACCCGCTGGCGGCGATCGCGGCCTTTAGACTGGCCTTTCCCCTCGAGGACGCGCGAGCGCGGCTGGTGCTGCGCTGCCTCGACCATGAGGTCTTCGAGGCCGGCGCGGCGCGGATGAAACAGGCGGCGGCCGGCGATCGCCGGATAGACCTGCGCTTCGAGGCGCCGACGGTGGCCGGGCTTTCGGATTTCTATGCCGCCGCCGACGTCTATCTCAGCCTGCATCGCAGCGAGGGATTTGGGCTGAACCTTGCGGAATGCCTGCATCTGGGTCTGCCGGTGGTCGCGACGGCCTGGGGTTTGACGGCCAGCATCGTGGAGCATCCGCTGTTCCATGCCGTCGGGTCGACTCTCGTGCCGGTGGTCGATCCGCAGCACGGCTATGACCGCGTGCCCGGCGCGCGCTGGGCCGAGGCCGATGTCGCCGAGGCGGCCGCGATCCTGCGCCGGCTTGCCGCGCCTGCATCGCACTGTCCCTCCAGCCTGCGCCAGACGGTCTGAGCCGATGGCGGTTGCTCCCGCCGGCGTCGCGGCGGCGACGGTTCTCTACCGTCCGGACCCGGCGCTGCTCGACGCGCTGCTGACGGTGCTGGAAGGCGACGGGCTGCCGCTGTTCATCTTCGTCAACGGGCCGGTCGAGGCCGGCGTCGAGGCGCGGATTGCGAGCCTGGAGCGCGCGACGCTGCTGCGCTCTCCGAGCAATGTCGGGCTGGGGGCAGGGCTCAACGCGGTCGTCGAGGCGGCGCAGGCGCAAGGCTTGGGCCATATCCTGCTGTTCGACCAGGACAGCACGCCCGATGCCGGGCTGGCGGCGGCGCTTCTAACGCAATGGCCGGCGGCGGAGCGCGTTCACGGCGCGGTCGCGGCGATCGGCCCCGTGCTGACGCCACCGCCCGGAGAGAGCTTCCTGCCGATCCGCTACGACCGCCGGGCCGGCGCGGGCGACACGGCGCTGAGCGCGGTCGATTTCCTTTCGACCTCGGGCACGCTGGTCTCGATTCCGGCCTGGCGCGGTGTCGGGCCCTTTCGAGCCGATTATTTCGTCGACGGCATCGACGTCGAATGGTGTTTCCGGGCGTGGAGCCTGGGGCAGGCCTGCGTGCTGGCCGAGCAGATCGCGATGAGCCATCGCTGGGGCCACGCCGAGGATGAGGCCGGCCGCCGGCCGCAGATCCTCCGGCAGTCGCGACTGCGGTCCTACTATTACCTCCGCAATGCCAGCCACGCCCTGCGGCTGGCGCATGTTCCGCCCGGCTGGAAGATGAAGACCGCGTTTCGCCTGCTGGCGCAGGCTGGATTGCTGGTGCTGCGTGGCGGCGCGCCGCTGAGAATGCTCAAGCTCGTCGGACGCGCCTTCCGCGACGGGCTCGGCGGCCGGCTCGGCCCCGCCCCATCAGCCGAGTAGCCGGCCCTTCAGGTCGCGTGCCGTGAACCCGCCCGCCCAGGCGGCGATAGTGAAGCAGCGCTCGACGGCATGATGCAGCGTGCCGTCGGTCTGGCCAGCCTCGGCCTCGAAATCCTCCGGCGTCAGCGCAAGCTCGCGCAGGGCGGCGAAGGCTTTCGGCCTGAACCAGAACATCGAGCCCTCGAAGAAACCGAGCCGGATCGCGTCGCCCGCCTTCATGCGCGCGCCGATCTCGCGCACGCGCGGCTCGTTCCTCATCCAGTAGGCCGGGGCCTCGCGCCAGCAATCGTCCCAGCCGACCATGCCGGTGTCGTGCTTCTCGAACGCGGTCAGCGCGCGCGCCGTCGCGTTGGGCTCGCCGCAAAGCATCTGGAACAGAAGCTTGCGCCGGATATTGCCGTCGAGCAGATGCGGGCTGCGCTTGGTGTGGAGCTTCAGCACGGCGTCGAACGGGTCGAGCAGGCCGGTCCCGAGCAGCGTCAGGAAGGGCGCGATATCGCGGCCGCGGTTCTCGCAAGGCACGATGGTGACGCCCGGCACGCCCGCCATCCGCGCCAGCGCGGGCTCGACGCGGTCCTTCGGCACGGTGAAGAAGAGCGGCGGTTCGCCGGGAAGGGCGGTCCGGCACTCCAGGATCTCGTCGACGAGATCGAGATAGTAGACATGGGCGACGATGGCCGTGCGGACATTCGGCGTGCGGGCCGGCGGACCGGCGAGCGCGGCGCGGACGCGCCTGCCGGCCGGCGTCACGAAGGCCGCGCCGATGGTCAGTGTCGCGACCTTCTGCCAGACATGGCGGATATAGGCGCGCAGGCGCAGCCTGAAATGAGCATCCATGCGTTCGCGCAGCCAGCGGCCGGTCATCTCGTCTGTTCCGGTTTGCGCCGCAGCGTCTGGGGGCTCGGCTCGGCAGGGTTATTCGCAGGCTTGCCGAGCCTGTTCAAGGCATTGCGCGTAATCCTTGCGGAGCGGGGGGGGGCGCGCGGCTGCGCTCTGGACCTCGCAGGCGCGCGCGGGTAAGGGAACCCGCGCTAGGCAAGAGAGGCGCGCCACCATCGGGTGGGCGCGGCCCTTGGTCGTGCCGGAGGCGATGCGGGTCAGATGGATTTTGCGGCGATCTACCGGGGCAGGCGCGTCGTCCTGACCGGGCATACCGGCTTCAAGGGCTCGTGGCTCGCCTTGTGGCTGAACCGGCTCGGCGCGCGGGTCACCGGCATCGCCCTGCCGCCGTCATCGCAGCCCAACCTGTTCGAGGCGATCGACGTCGCGGGGCTTGTCGAATCCCATCTCGTCGACATCCGAGACGCGGACAGGGTCGCCGCCATCGTCAAGGCGGCCCGGCCGGAGATCGTCTTCCACCTCGCCGCGCAGCCGCTGGTGCGGCGCTCCTACGCCGATCCGCTGGAAACCTTCTCGACAAACGTCATGGGCACGGCCCATGTTCTGGAGGCCTGCCGCGCCAGCGGCTCGGTGAAGGCCTTCGTCAGCGTCACCACGGACAAGGTCTATCAGAGCCAGGAATGGCCATGGCCCTATCGCGAGACAGACCGCCTCGGAGGGGCCGACCCCTACAGCGCCAGCAAGGCCTGCGCCGAGCTGGTGACGGCGGTCTATCGCGACAACGTCTTCCGCAAGGATCCCGCCATCGCCGTCGCCACCGCGCGCGGCGGCAATGTGCTGGGCGGCGGCGACTGGTCGGAGGACCGGATCGTGCCGGATGTGGTGCGGTCGATCGCTTCGGGGCGGCCGATCGTGCTGCGCAATCCGGCGGCCGTGCGGCCCTGGCAGCATGTGCTCGAGCTGTGCGAGGGCTATCTCGAACTCGGCGCACGGTTGAGCCAGTCAGGCTTCGACTTCGCCGAGGCCTGGAATTTCGGGCCGCTGGGGCAAGACGACGCGCCGGTGCTGGCGCTCACGAAGCAGTTCCTGGCGACGATGGGCAAGCCGGACCATCCCATCGACATCCAGGGCGAGCCGCTGAAAGAGACGCAGCTCCTGCGGCTCGACATCTCCAAGGCGCTGGCCCAGCTCGACTGGCGGCCGAGGCTCTCGACGCGCGAGACGCTGGAATGGAGCGCGGAATGGTACCGCGCCTGCCATGCGGGCGAGGCGATGCGCGACGTTTCGCTGCGGCAGATCGCGGCTTTCGACGCACGCCGCACGGCCGGCTGAGCCCGCGATGAACCCCTCCTTCGCCACAGCGCTCGTTACCGGCGGGACCGGTTTCGTCGGCCGCCGCCTCGTTGCGCGGCTGAAGGCGCTCGGTGTGAAGGTGAGCCTGCTGCAGCGCTCCCAGGAGGCGATCGAGGGGACGGAGTTGCTCCATGCGCCGGACTTCTCTGATGCGACGCTCACCGCGGCGCTGGAAGGCCGGCGGTTTGAGGCCGTCTTCCATCTCGCCGCCTATGGGGTGACGCCGACCGACCGCGACCCGGCGCTGCTGGAGGCGATCAATGTCGATGGGCCGCCGCGGCTCGTCCGCCATGCGGCAGGCCTCGGCGCACGCGCCTTCGTGCTGCTCGGAAGCGGGTCCGAATACGACTTTGCCGAGGTTTCCGCCCCGCTCGACGAGAGCGGCCCGCTCGAACGCTCCGCCCCCTATGGCGAGACCAAGGCGCGGGGCGGCGTCGCGGCGCTCGACGCGGCCGAGGCAGTCGATCTGGCATTCGCGCTGGTGCGGATGTTCAATGTCTACGGGCCGGGCGAGAACCCGCACAGGCTGCTGCCCTCGCTGACGCGCGATCTGATGCGCGACCAGCCGGTGAAGCTGAGCCCGGCGACGCAATTGCGCGACTTCCTGTTCATCGACGACGCGGTCGAGGCGATCGTCGCGGTCGCGCAGGCGCTGGCGCAAGCCGGCGGTCGACATGTCTTCAACCTCGCCTCCGGCGAGCCCGTTCGGGTACGCGCCTTTTGCGAGATTGTGGCGCGCCAGCTCGACAAGCCCCTGCTGCTGCTCGAGTTCGGCGCGCTCGCCATGAGGCCGGGCGAGACGCCCTTCTTCGGCGGCGATCCGGCCCGGCTGCAGGGCTTCACCGGCTGGCGTCCGCGCCATGGCCTCGAGAACGGGATCGCGCTATCGCTGCGCCAGTTGCAGGCAGAGCATTCATGACGACATTGTCTCCCGCGCCGGCCGACGCTCCCGTTGCGACGCCAAAGCGCCGCCTCGTCTCGATCTGCGTGCCCGTGCTCAACGAGGCGGAGAACATTCCGCGCCTGATCGCGCGACTGAAGCAGCTCGCCGACGCAAATCCGGCCTATGATTTCGAGTTCCTGTTCACCGACAACGCCTCGACGGACGACACCTTCGCCACGCTGGCCGAGGCGGCGCGAACGGACAGCCGCATCCGGGCGCTCAGCTTCTCGCGCAATTTCGGCTTCCAGCGCTCGGTACTGACCAATCTGTTGGAGGCGCGCGGCGACGCCGCCGTGCAGGTCGACGCCGACCTGCAGGATCCGCCCGAACTGATCACGCAGTTCCTCGCCAAATGGGAGCAGGGCTACAAGGTGGTCTATGGCATCCGCCGGCGCAGGCAGGAGAACTTCGTCATCAACGGCGCGCGGCAGCTGTTCTACCGGCTGATCCGGGCGCTGAGCGAGGTCGAGGTGCCGGTCGACGCCGGCGATTTCCGCCTGATCGACCGGGCCATCATCGAGCAGCTTCGCGCCTATCAGGACCGCTCGCCTTATGTGCGCGGACTGATCTCGTCGATCGGTTTCGCCCAGATCGGCATCCCTTACGACCGAGCGGCGCGGGTCGCCGGCAAGAGCAAGTTCAATTTCTCCAAGCTGGTGCTGCTGGCGGTGGACGGCATCTGCAGCCAGTCGACGAAGCCGCTGCACTACATCACCCTGTTCGGGCTTGCGATCTCGCTGATCTCCTTCCTCAGCGCGCTGGTCTACTTCGTCGCCTACTTCCTTATCGACTACGACGCGCCCGGCTTCACGACATTGGTGCTGATGGTGCTGGTGTCGATCGGCATCAATTCACTTTTCATCGGGCTGATCGGCGAGTATGTCGGGCGCATCTACGACAATGTGCGAAGCGCACCATTGGTGATCGTCGACCGGCGGATCGAGCCGCTCGACGCAACTCAGAACGCTTCGCCCGGCGAGGATCGACGCTCATGAAAGTGGTATTGCTCGCCGGCGGCCTCGGCACGCGCCTCTCGGAAGAAACCGATGTGCGGCCCAAGCCCCTGGTCGAGATCGGCGGCAAGCCGATCCTCTGGCACATTATGAACATGTATGCCCATCACGGCGTGTCCGACTTCATCGTCTGCGCCGGCTACAAGGGCGCGATGATCAAGCGCTACTTCGTCAACTACTTCCTCGAGACCAGCGATGTCGATGTCGATATCGCCACCGGCGAGGTGCGCTACATCAACTCCAGAGCCGAGAACTGGCGCGTGCGCGTCATCGATACCGGCGTGCCGACGCTGACCGGCGGACGGCTGAAGCGCGTCGCGCCGCTGCTCGGCAACGAGACCTTCTGCATGACCTATGGCGACGGCGTCAGCGATGTCGACATCTCGGCCGTGCTCGCCTTCCACCGCAGCCACGGCAAGCTCGCGACCGTCACCGCCGTGCGTTCGCCTGGCCGCTTCGGCATCCTCAGCCTCGGCGAGGGCAAGCAGGTGATGCGCTTCCACGAGAAGCCCCACGAGGAGATGGGTTGGATCAATGGCGGCTTCTTCGTGATGGAGCCTGGCGTGATCGATTATATCGCCGGCGACGACACCATCTTCGAGCGCGGGCCGCTGGAGCGGCTGGCCGCCGACGGCCAGCTCGCCGCCTACCAGCATTCCAGCTTCTGGAAGCCGATGGACACGCTGCGCGACAAGCGCGAGCTCGACGATCTCTGGGCCTCGGGCGCGCCGCCCTGGAAGACCTGGGACGGAAAGGACCGGCCTGACGATGTCGCCTGAGACGTGTCATCTGCGCTCATGCTCCAGCGCCCGCCTAATTGGCACGCAGGCTTGCTCATGACGAGCCCGCGATGGCATGAGCAACTGTTCGGCAGCGCGCGTGCCAGGAGCCTGCTGCGCTTCGCGGCGGTCGCTGCTCTGAGCGGCGGCCTCTACGCCAGCTTTTGCGCCGTGCTGATCAAATACCTGTCCATCGATCAGCGTATCGCTACAGTCTTAGCCTATGTTTCCTCGATGATATTCAATTATATGGGCCATAGATTTTATACTTTCGATAGTTCTGGTAGTTATAATACTGAAATCATGAAGTATATAATCGTTCATACAGTCAATATTATTTGCTATGCAGCGATCATGCATGTTTCAGTCTTTATTGTGAAAATAAATTTCCTGTACGCTATGATTATAAGTATCATTTTTGTTCCGATCCTGAATTATATCATCTTCGACAGGTGGGTTTTTCCCGAAAGCTCGCGCCTGAAAAATCCGGTCTAGTCGAACGTGGTCAGAGGGGAAAAATTCGTGAAAGTATCAGATATCCTGTCGGTTCCGGCGTTCTATCAAGCGTTTCAGGAGGCAGGAGGTTTTTTCAACGCCAGACTTCAGTCAATACGCGACTATGTTCCCATCGAGGCAGGAATGAAGGTCATCGATATCGGTTGCGGGCCCGGCACTATTGTCAAGCATCTTCCCAGGATATCGTATCACGGCTTTGATATCGACGAGTCATATATCGCCTATGCCCGGCGGAATTACTCCGAAAAGGGTGATTTTCACTGTCGTTTTTTCGACGGCGCGGCCGCCGAGGAGTTTGGGCCTGCCGATGTCGTGATGATGAACGGCGTCGTCCACCATCTGACGGATAGCGAGACCGCCACGACGTTCCGGAGCATTCGCAAGGCTTTGAAGCCGGGCGGAATGCTTTTCACGCTTGATGGATGCTACGTCGATGGTCAGAGCGCGGTCAGGGCCTGGATGCTTCGCAATGATAGAGGGCGGCATGTGCGCCGGCTCGAGCAGTATCGCAGCCTGATGTCACGCGAGTTCGACCCGGTCGAGTTCCATATCCGCGAGGATATTTCCTGGTTTCCCTACACTTGGGCAATCGGGATCGGCAGGGTCGCCTGATCCCGGGTCTGCCTTTGCATCCATAGCGGAGCCCATGAGCGCCGCCTTCGAACCTCGGTAACCGGGACTGTTACATCATCATGCGCGAGACTGTCGGCCTTTATGAAACGGCGAAGGATCGGTCTATCCTTTCCGGGCTCATGGCTTTCTGCCTTCTTCTGGCAGCGATCTGGCTGAGCGCATTCCTGTTGCCCAACCCGTACGATGCTGAAGGCAGCATCGATGCCTTCATCTATCGCGCATACTCGCTGAATTTCGGGCAATTGATCAATCGCTACGGGCCGTTCTATTTCAGCTACCGGTCCGTTCCCCTTCTTTCTGTGCGGTTCGCCGAGGCCGTTTTCGGCAATTCATTGATGAACAAGGGTCTTATCGCGATCCAGGCTTCGCTGGTTGCAACAGCTCTCTGGAGCGTGATCCGGCCCAATCTTTCGGCTGTGCAAAGCGCGGCGCTCTGCGTGATCATCTGTGTCTCGCCCTGGTTCCTTCGGACTGCTGCGACGACCTATATCGAAGGATCCGTCGTCGTTTTGATGTTCGCGCTGATTGCGACGCTGATGCAGCTCGCGCGCTCGGACTTTCAGTCCTGGGCCTGGGCCGCGGCTAGCGGCGTTGTTCTGTCCCTGATCTTCAACTCGAATGCGTATTTGGTGGTCTATGGCGTTCTGATTTTCCTAGGTTTCTTCGCAGCGGGGCTTGAGCAGGACCGCGTCAGGACTCTCCTGATCGCCGGCGTCGTCGCGGTCCTCGGTTTTCTCGTGACGCAGCTGGCGTGCTGGCTGGTCTGGGCCTCGATCCTGCGCTTCGGCTACGGCACCCCCTGGTCGACGATGATCGCATGGACCAAAATAGCTGCGGTGGGCGGCAGTCACGATACCGATCTGTTCGGGATCGCGGTCGGCCGGAGCCATGGCGGCGGCCTGCTCGCGACGCCGCAGCCCGACATGATGCGGATGATCTCGGAAGGACAGGTTCATGTCGTCTTTCCGCTCGTCGCGATTCTGTCATGCCTGATCTACAGAATCTGGAATTCGCAGGGCAGGCGAGAGTTTACAGAATTTCGTGACTTGCAACGCATTTCCGAATGGAACATGGCCTTGACCGCCGCAGTTCTGGTCGGATCATTCGCTTATGCGACGAGTGAATCGATGGGAAACCAGATGATACGTCTGACGTATTATTTTTCCTACCTGATGCCCGTTGCAGCCGTCTCGGTATGTTATACGATGACTGATCTGCGTGGCTCCAAAGATGGGGAGATGGTGACGCCGGCGTTACTGGCGGCGGCATTTTTCACCCTGACAATCCATCTCGCCTTTTCGCTTGTGCCAGGCCTTGCCTCCGCCGCCTATCCCGGCCGCTGGTTCGCCAAGGTCATGGCGCTGGCTGTGCTGTTCTGCGGCCTCGTGCTGATCGTCCCGGCCTTCCGCGCGGGCGTCGCAATCGTGGCGCTGGGGGCGATGGTGGCGCTCGGCGTGCCGCTCTTCAACGTTTCCGGGACAAACATCTACAGCTCTGTCTATTCGTTCGAGACCGGCCGCGTCTCGCGTGACATCATCCGCGGCCAGAAAGCGCTGATCGACTTCACCGAGGCGAACGCGCCCGCGCCCGGGGTCCATCCATCGGGACGGCCGGTGCTGTTCTGGCATCCGAACTCGCAATACACGGTCTCGCTTCAGGCGGCCTATCTCTCCGACTACCAGTCGCTGCACCGCCACCATGACGGCCCGGCCCTGCCAGTGCTGAACGACACCGCGATCGGCCAGCTCAAGGCGGGCTATCGGCCCGAAATCGTGTTCATCTGCGAGGATGCTGCCCAATGCGAGGCGGCCCACAAGGCCTTTCGCGATCTCGGCGTCGGTTACGGCGTGGTCGCCAAAGGTGGCTACTCGGGACAGACGCGCTCGGTCATTTTCGAATATATACGGATCCACACCAAGCCGGCCTGAACTGGCATTGGCGCTGCCAGCAGAATCCGCCTCCCGTATCCGATAGGCCCAACCGCCGAGCCCCGCGACCATGTGGACCATCCTCAAGGAAGAGACCGTCTTTTCCGCCAAGCCCTTCGTCGAGGTCTCGTGCCAGCATGTCGTCACCGACAGCGGCGTGGAGGTGCACGATTATTACCAGGTCAAACTGGCCGATTTCTCGATCGCCTGCGCGGTGACCGAGGACGGCAAGGTGATTACGCTGTGGCAGTACAAGCACGGTTCGCGGCGCTTCGGCCTGACCTTTCCGGCCGGCGAATTCCGCAACGAGGACCCGGCACGGGCGATGGCGCGCGAGCTCATGGAGGAGACCGGCTACGAGGCGGCCTCCGTCACCGCGCTCGGTTCCTGCACGGTCTCGGGGAACCAGGGCTGCGGCGAGGCGCATTTCTACCTGATGGAGGGCTGCCGGCTGGTCGGGCAGGCGCAGTCCGGCGATCTGGAGACGATGGAGCTGCGGCTGATGGAGGTCGCGGAGATCGACGCGGCGCTACGCGACGGCAGCATCGCCGTCATGGCCCATGTGGCGCTCTGGGGCCTTGCCCGGCCGCGTCTCGGCGCGCGATAAGACCCTACCGGCCCTGATCTTTCGCCGCCGCTGACTGGATTTTCGATGAGCTTCCACAACATCCACACGCATGGGCTCGTCCGCATCGCCTGCGCCGCGCCGAAGCTGAAGGTCGCGGACCCGGCCTTCAACGCCACCGAGACGCTGGCGATGTTGCGGGCTGCCGATGCGCGCGGGGCCTCGCTCGTCCTGTTTCCCGAACTCGGGATCAGCGCCTACGCCATCGACGACCTGCTGCAGCAGAACGCGCTGCTCGATGCGGTGCTGGAGGCGATGGAAAGGCTCGTCGAGGAAAGCCGCTCGCTCTCGACCATGGCGATCGTCGGCGCGCCACTTCGCGTCGGCGGGCGGCTGTTCAACTGCGCGGTGGCGATCCTGCGCGGGCGCATCCTCGCCGTGACGCCGAAGATGTATCTGCCGAACTATCGCGAGTTCTACGAGGAGCGGCATTTCGCCTCCGGAGACCGGGCGGCGGTGGGCGAGATTTCGCTCTGCGGCCAGACCGCGCCCTTCGGCTCCGACATCATCCTGAAGGCGTCCGACGTCGCCGATTTTTCGATCCATATGGAGATCTGCGAGGACGTCTGGACGCCGGTGCCGCCCTCGTCCTTCGCGGCGCTGGCCGGCGCGACGGTGTTGCTCAACCTCTCGGCGTCCAACGTCACCATCGGCAAGTCGGACTGGCGCCACGCGCTCTGCAAGGCGCATTCGGGCCGGTGCCTCGCGGCCTATGCCTATTCGGCGGCGGGGCCGGGCGAGTCCACGACAGACCTCGCCTGGGACGGGCAGGCGATGATCTACGAGAGCGGCGCGCTGCTGGCCGAGGCCGAGCGCTTCGCCAAGGACCCGCAACTGATCGTCGCCGACATCGACCTCGAGCGGCTGGTGATGGACCGCATTCGCCAGAACACCTTTGGCGACAATGCAGACCTGCTGCGCGACAGGCTCGCCTTCCGCACGGTGTCGTTCGAGGCCAGGCCCGATCTCGAGGCCGATCTCGGGCTGGAGCGCGCCGTCGAGCGCTTCCCCTTCGTGCCGAACGACGACGCCAAGCTGAACGAGCTCTGCTTCGAGGCCTACAACATCCAGTCGCACGGGCTACGCAAGCGCATGGAGAGCGCGCGTGTCGAGACAATCGTCATCGGCGTCTCGGGCGGTCTCGACTCGACGCAGGCGCTCGTCGTCGCGGCGCACACGTTCGATGCGCTGGGCCTGCCGCGCAGCAACATTCTCGCCTATACGCTGCCCTCCTTCGCCACCAGCAAGGGCACCAAGGCCAACGCCTGGCGGCTGATGGAGTCGCTCGGCGTCACCGCGCGTGAGATCGACATGACGCCGGCCTGCCGGCAGATGCTGGTCGATATCGGCCACCCCTTCGCCAAGGGAGAGCCGGTCTACGACATCACCTTCGAGAACGTGCAGGCCGGCGCGCGCACCTCGGTGCTCTTCCGGCTGGCGAACAAGAACAACGGTCTGGTGCTGGGCACGGGCGATCTGTCGGAGCTGGCGCTGGGCTGGTGCACCTATGGCGTCGGCGACCACATGTCCCATTACAACGTCAACGGCTCGGTCTCGAAGACGCTGATCCAGCACCTGATCCGCTGGGTGGCGCAGTCGCAGCGCTTCGGAGCGGACGCGTCTGCCGCGATGCTCGACATTCTCGCCACCGAAATCTCGCCCGAGCTGGTGCCGGGCCAGGTCGGCGCCGACGGCGAGGACGGGCCAGCGCAGCGGACCGAGGACTTCGTCGGCCCCTACGCGCTGCAGGACTTCAACCTGTTCTACATCACGCGCTTCGGCTTCCGGCCAAGCAAGGTCGCGTTCCTGTCGCATCATGCCTGGGGCGACGCCGCGCGCGGCGGCTGGCCGCCAAATATCGAGGCCGGCAAGCAGGTCGCCTACGACCTGCCCACGATCAAGCGCTGGCTCACGGTGTTCGTGAAGCGCTTCTTCGAGACGAGCCAGTTCAAGCGCTCGGCGGTGCCGAACGGCCCGAAGGTCTCGTCGGGCGGCTCGCTCTCGCCGCGCGGCGACTGGCGCGCGCCGAGCGATTCCTCGCCGGAGGCCTGGCTGACTGATCTGGAGAATATTCCGTGAGTGCGGCGGCGGCCCGGGCTCACGGAAATCGTTGCTCGGCCGGTGACTGCGAGCCATCGGCTCGCAGTCCTTTAGGGCCCGGACTCATAACCAGTAGCTGATGGTCGCGGCGATGCAGACGGCTGCGAGGAAGTTGACGGCGTTGCGGTCGTATCGGGTTGCGACGCGGCGGAAGTCCTTGAGGCGGCAGAACATGCGCTCGATGGCGTTGCGGTCGCGGTAGAGGACGGGCGAGAAGCAGTTTTTCCAGCGCCGGTTGGCCTTGGGCGGGATGTTCGGCATCGTGCCGTTCTCCTCGACCTGCCGGCGAATGGCGGTGCTGTCGTAGCCCTTGTCGCCGTGCAGGATGCGGGCGGCCGGCATCTGCTGCAGCAAGACCGATCCGGCGATGCAATCGGCGACCTGTCCGCCGGTGAGCAGGAAGGCGATGGGCCGGCAGTCGCGATCGGTCAGCGCGTGGATCTTGGTCGTGCGGCCGCCGCGCGAGCGGCCGAGCGCCTGGCCTTGCTGCCCCCTTTATGGAATGGCCCGCCCCTCTCCTCCAGAGTGATCGGGTCGCAACAGGAGGGTGGCATGAAGGACATTCAGATTCTTGGTGTCGATTTGGGCAAGAACAGCTGCAGCGTGGTAGGTCTGGATCGGGCTGGACGGGTTCTGCTGCGCCGCCGGACGCGGCGGGAGGGCGTGATCGCTCTGGCGGCGAAGCTGCCTGGCTGCGTGGTCGCGATGGAGGCATGCTGCGGAGCCCATCATCTGGGTGTTTGATCCCGGGATTTGATGGTGCATTATTTTCGCCGGCAGCGAGGGATGCGCTATGGGCCAGGTTCTTCACGGGAGCGCCACGACGACTGAGGCTGTCCGTCG
>JAESFX010000299.1_pt1 | contig 24892 bp, 24 predicted proteins | sample 9269501 | NCBI WGS metagenome assembly JAESFX01 (sample SAMN14515570, study PRJNA621655) | algae metagenome | isolation source: Desmonostoc geniculatum HA4340-LM1 and co-occurring heterotrophs from cave... | place: USA: Maniniholo cave, Kauai, Hawaii | collected 2009-07-28
CCTTCCCCACCGCAAGCGGGGGGAAGGGGACGGGGCGGCGCTCGTTCGCTCAGTCACGAGAGCACCTCCGCGAGCGCCTTCACGAACGCTGCCCGGTCCTCGTCCGTATTCACTTCGGTGTTGGCCACGATCAGCAGGTCGTCGAGACCGGCCTCCGGCAGGAGCCGCGAGACCGGGACGCCACCGAGCACGCCCTTCGCGGCAAGAGCCTCGACCACCTCGGCGGCGGGCCTCGACAGCTTCACCGTGAACTCGTTGAAGAAGCTCTCGTTGAGCACCTGCGCGCCCTCAACCCCCGCCAGCATGTCGGCGAGCTTCACCGCGTTGGCGTGGTTAACTTCAGCCACCCGCTCCAGCCCGGCCTGGCCCAGAAGCGTCATGTGGATGGTGAAGGCGAGGCAGCAGAGGCCGGAATTGGTGCAAATGTTCGAGGTCGCCTTGTCGCGGCGGATATGCTGCTCGCGGGTCGAGAGCGTCAGCACAAAACCGCGCTGGCCGTCGGCGTCGACCGTCTCGCCGCAGAGCCGGCCCGGCATCTGGCGCAGATATTTGGTCTTGGCGGCGAAGAGCCCAACATAGGGGCCGCCGAAATTCAGCGCGTTGCCGATCGACTGGCCTTCGCCGACGACGATGTCGGCCCCCTGCTCGCCGGGCGAGGTCACCGCGCCGAGCGACATTACCTCGGTGAAGACAGCGATCAGCAGCGCGCCATGGGCATGGGCCTTCTCGGCGATCGGCTTGAGATCGCGCAGATTGCCGAAGACGTCGGGCGACTGGACGACGACGCAGGAGGTCTCGTCGTCGATCTGACCGAGAATGTCCTCGCTCGCGGAGACGTCCGCCGGCAGCGCGACGACCGCATCGCTCGCCATTTCGGAGATGGTGTTCACCACCGCCGCGTAATGCGGATGCAGGCCGCCCGAGAGCACCGCCTTGCGGCGCTTCGTGACGCGGTGGGCCATCAGCACGGCCTCGCCCGTGCCGGTCGAGCCGTCATACATCGAGGCGTTGGCGACATCCATGCCGGTCAGGGCGGCGACCTGGGTCTGGAATTCAAAGAGATATTGCAGCGTGCCCTGCGCGATCTCGGGCTGGTAGGGCGTGTAGCTGGTCAGGAATTCCGAGCGCTGGATCAGGTGGTCGACGGTGGCGGGGACATGGTGCTTGTAGGCCCCGGCCCCGACGAAGAACGGAACCGACGAGGCCGAGACGTTTCGTCCGGCCATCTTGCCCATGATGCGCTCGACTTCCAACTCGCCCTTGGCGCGCGGCAGATCGAGCGGCGTCTTCAGCAGCTTGTCGGCCGGCACGTCGGAGAACAGCGCGTCGATATCGGGCGCGCCGATGCGGGCGAGCATGTCGAGGCGGTCGATGTCGGTCAGGGGGAGATAGCGCATCGGAGTTCCTTGTGTGTCATCCCGTGCGCGCTGCGGCATGCAATGCCGCTGTGCAGACACGGGACCGCGTGGCGAGAAGGCGCTTGATCCGGAGGACGGTCCCGCATCTTCGCAGCGGCGCTTGCGCGCCGCGGCGCGCGCGGGATGACCGCGCTCAGAGCGTCTTCACATAGTCCTGATATTCGGCCTCGCTCATCAGGCCCTCCAGCTCGGCGGCATCCTTGAGCTTCAGCTTGACGAACCAGCCCTTGCCGGCGGGATCCTCGTTGACCGTGCCGGGCGCGGCTTCCAGATCGCTGTTGACCGCGACGACCTCGCCCGAGACCGGCGCGTAGACCTCCGACGCCGCCTTGACGCTCTCGACGACCGCCGCCTCGCCGCCCTTGGCGACGGCCTTGCCGAGGCTCGGCAGCTCGACGAAGACGACGTCGCCGAGCTGGCCCTGGGCATAGTCGGTGATGCCGACCGTGCCGGTGTCGCCCTCGATGCGGATGTATTCGTGGTCCCTGGTGTAGCGGGTCTCGGCCATGGTCTGTCTCCGGAGCGGAAGAGGATGATGGGTCAGCGCTTGTAGCGGTTGGGCACGAAGGGCATGGGGGCGACGACCGCCGGCAGCGGCCTGCCGCGCACGATCAGATGAAGCTGCGTGCCCGGCGCGGATTGAGCTTTTGCGACATATCCCATGGCGCAAGGCGCGTTCAGGGTCGGGCCGAAGCCGCCGGAGGTGACCTTGCCGACGATCTCGCCATCCGGGGTGGCGATCTCCGCGCCCTCGCGGGCCGGGGCCTTGCCCTCGGGCAGAAGGCCGACGCGGACGCGGGCGACGCCATCAGCGAACTCGCGCTGGATGCGGCCTGCGCCCGGAAAACCGCCCTCCTCGCGCCGGCGCTTCTGGATCGACCAAGTCAGCGCGCCCTCGACCGGGGATGTCGTGGTGTCGATGTCGTGGCCGTAGAGGCACAGGCCCGCCTCGAGCCGCAGCGAATCGCGCGCGCCCAGCCCGATCGGCTTGACGCTCGCGTCGAGCAGCAGCGTGTCCCAGATCTCGCCGATGCGCCTGGCGTCGGCGGAAATCTCGTAGCCGTCCTCGCCGGTGTAGCCGGACCGGCTGACGTTGGACTTGACGCCGGCGAGCTTCATGCTGCGCGAGGACATGAAGCCCATCCCGGCGGCCTCGGGCGCGATGGCCGAGAGCGCCGCTTCCGCGCCCGGCCCCTGCAGCGCGATCAGGCCGCGATGCTCGGCCCGGATCAGCTTCACATTGGCCGGCAGGCGGGCCTCGATATGGGCGTAGTCCTCGGTCTTGCAGGCGGCGTTGACGACGAGATAGAGCGCGCCGTCCTCGTCGGGATCGATCGAGCGCGTCACCATCAAATCGTCGAGGATGCCGCCCTCGTCGTTGAGAAGCTGCGAATAGCGCTGTTTGCCCGGCGCGAGATTGAGGATGTCGGCGGGGATCAGCGCCTCGAGCGCGCGCGCCACGGTCTCGTGGTCGGGGCCGACAAGGAAGGCCTGGCCCATATGCGAGACGTCGAACAGCCCGGCCTTGTCGCGCGTCCAGTTGTGCTCGGTCAGGATGCCGGGCGGGTACTGCACCGGCATGTCGTAGCCGGCGAAGGGCACCATGCGCGCGCCCAGCGCGACATGGCGGGCATGGAGCGGGGTCTTCAACGGCGCAGGCGCGCTCGCGGCGGGGATCGCGGATTCTTGGGTCTCGGCTTCGGCAGCCATTCAGGGCCCCTTCCAGAGTCAAGCGCAAGCCCCGGACGGAACTGTCCGGAACGCGCCCCCTCTGTCTTGGAACCTGAGAGATTTCCCCGCCCGGCTCGATGAGCCAAGGACGAGTTACACCCGTCGGTGGGCGGAATCGCTTCCGCCGCTTTCCAGAGCGCCAGTTCCCACGCGGTCCGTTTGCCTGAGCGTTTCCGGGGCGGTTGCGCCTTCGGCGCCGGTTCCGGACTGATCCGGACCCGGTCTCTCCCGCGGGGATGTTGCGGCTGCCGGCACAGATACAAGACGGGCCGGCTTAGTCAATCGGGACGCTGCCTCGTTTGGCGGCAGTCCCGGCTCTTATTTGGCGCCCTCTTACCTGCGGCGCGAACGGGCAGGCGTCGCGCCGCCCTGTCCGAGACCAACGATGATCTCGACGTCGCCGCCGCCCGGCGGCACGACGATGCCGTCCTCGACATGGACGAAATCGGCCCCGCCCTGCCCGGCCGGGATCGTCGCCCCGACGCGGGCGCTGCGGCGGGCCACGACGGTCGAGCCGCGCAGCACCTGCGTCGTCAGCGTCGCGCCGTAATTGCCGGCCCCGCCAGCCGGGCCGAGCAGCGCACGCCCCTCGACGCCGACCTTGAGGGTGAAACCGCCGCGACCCGTGCCCTTGCACTCGCGGGCGACGTTGAGGATCGAAATCTGATGGCGCAGGCTGCTGCTGTCTGGCCCGGACTGGGCGCGGATCGCGGCGCCGCCATCGGCCACGATGACCTGCGGGCAGATCAGCGTCTCGTCCTCGTCCTCTGGCGGGTCGACCCAGTTCGGGTCACGCTCCGGCGCGCGCCCGCTCGGCTGCGGCAGGGTCGTCGACTGGAAGAGGAACAGGTTGGTCATCTTCTGCGAGGTGGTCAGTTCGCCCGGCGCCGGCGGCGCGGACGATCCGCAGCCGGCAAGACCGAGGCAGAGCAGCGGAACGGCCAGACCCAGCGGCCTGGCGAGAAAAAACGCAGTCACGGCAAGCTCTCCACGCCGGGCTCGAATCCGGTCAACGAGACGGGGATGCCGACGCCCTCCTCGGGCGTCTGGAACACGATGAAGGTTGCGCTCTTGCCAGCCTTGAGCTGGGCCGTCAGCGCATCGTCCATCACGACTTCGGCGACGCAACCCGTCGTCAGGCAGCGGACGAAGCCGGCGCGGCCGATATCCTTGTCGTCGATCTTGAGGCCGAGCCCGGAGGGCAGCAGCACGCCGAGCGGCGCGACGACGCGCAGCAGGCGGCTCTTCTGGTCGGCGGTCTTGAGAACGATCACGAGCAGCGTCAGGTTCGGCCGGTCTTCGGCCGCGACGTTCTGGACCAGCGCGCATTGCTCGGCCTTCGCGCCCGGCGGAACCTCGCAGCGCATCTGCCAGTCGCCATGGGTCGCCTTGACGGCGCCCTGGCCCAGAGCAGGAGCGGCGGCGCACGCGACCAGGGCGGACGCGAGAAGCATGCGCCTCAGGGTTCGTGCGATCATCGTGCCCATCCCCGCAAAGCCTCCCAACCAACCGCCGCACCAGACCGGCGTCCAGGCCAGCGCATGCAGACCGCACAATTCGGGCGAAAACCCGGCTGGCGCGGACATGCTGCCGAAACAGGCCAAATCATGCCTGCGTTGGGACCATGCAGGCCCAGTCCTGTCAAGGCGAGAGCCGATTCAGGCGCGTCCGATCCCCCGCCGCCTCGCGCGATTATGCCGCACGGCCTGCATGAAAGGCCCGCATTGCCCCTCTGGCGCAAGCGTGATCTTTGATTTATCGCAATGCCGAAGAGAAGGGCGGGCCGGCGCGCCGACGCCCTCTCGCGTTTGGGCCATGCCGGGAGATGCGGGCCGCGAACGTCACGATGAGGAGCGATGTCGGACCCATGCCATTTCTGAGCAGGCAGCTTGCAGCCCTGAAGGGCGCGGCCCTCGCATTCGCTGCGATGGCGATCGTCCCCGCCGGGGTATCGGCCGGAACCGGCATGCCCACCCCCTGGCAGCTCAACCTGCAGAATCCCGTGACCGAGGTCGCGGCGTATATCAACTGGTTCCACGACTGGCTGAACGTCCTGATCTTCATCATTTCGATCTTCGTGCTCGGATTGCTGATCTACGTCGCCTGGCGCTTCAACGAGAAGGCCAATCCGACGCCCTCCAAGACCACCCACAACGCGCTGCTGGAAGTGGCCTGGACGGTCATCCCGGTGCTGATCCTGGTGGTGATCGCGATCCCGTCCTTCCGCCTGCTCAAGCTGCAGCTCGAGATCCCGCAGGCCGACGTCACCGTGAAGGTGACCGGCAAGCAGTGGTACTGGTCCTACGAATACCCGCAGGACGCCGGCGCCTTCACCTTCGACTCGATCATGCTCGACGAGACACAGCGCGCCGAGGCGATCAAGACCAACAAGATCGCCGCGGCCGAGGCGCCCAAGCTGCTCGCCGTCGACAACGAGGCGGTGGTGCCTGTCGGCAAGGTGGTGCGCGTTCAGGTCACCGCCGCCGACGTCATCCACAAGTTCACCGTGCCGTCCTTCGGCGTGAAGATCGACGCCATTCCGGGCCGGCTCAACGAGACCTGGTTCAAGGCCGACCGCGAAGGCATCTATTACGGCCAGTGCTCGTTCATCTGCGGGCAGAACCACGCCTATATGCCGATCGCCTTCCGCGTCGTCAGCGCCGAGCGCTATGCCGCCTGGCTCGCCGAATCGAAGCAGAAATTCGCCAACGTCACGGACGCCGCCGGCAAGGTCGCGGCCTCCCGGGACTGAACGCCATCGCGCGGATCGCCACGGTCCGCATCGAATTCGACTGACTGACGCGAAGCGCATTCGCACGAGGAGACCAACGCCATGGCAACAGCGGCACCGCAGGCCCACGGCTACGGACATGACGACGGCCACGGCAACCCGACCGGGTGGCGGCGCTGGACGATGTCGACCAACCACAAGGACATCGGCACGCTCTATCTGGTCTTCGCGATCATGGCCGGCCTCGTCGGCGGCTTCCTGTCGATCATGATGCGGATCGAGCTGCAGGAGCCGGGTCTCCAGATTTTCGCCAACGGCCAGAGCTACAACGTCTTCGTCACCGGCCACGGCCTGATCATGATCTTCTTCATGGTCATGCCCGCCGTCATCGGCGGCTTCGGCAACTGGTTCGTGCCGCTGATGATCGGCGCGCCGGACATGGCCTTCCCGCGCATGAACAACATCTCGTTCTGGCTGACGGTCGCCGGCTTCGTGCTTCTGATCATCTCGATGTTCGTCGAGGGCGCGCCGGGCGCGCAGGGCGTCGGCACAGGCTGGACGATCTATCCGCCGTTCTCGTCGTCTGGCCATCCCGGGCCTGCCGTCGATTTCGGCATCCTGTCGCTGCACCTCGCCGGCGCCGCCTCGATCCTGGGCGCGATCAACTTCATCACGACCATCCTGAACATGCGCGCGCCGGGCATGACGCTGCACAAGATGCCGCTTTTCGCCTGGTCGGTGCTGGTCACCGCGTTCCTGCTGCTGCTGGCGTTGCCGGTGCTCGCGGGCGCGATCACCATGCTGCTGACCGACCGCAATTTCGGCACGACCTTCTACGACCCTGCCGGCGGCGGCGACCCGATCCTCTACCAGCACCTGTTCTGGTTCTTCGGACACCCCGAAGTCTACATCATGATCCTGCCGGCTTTCGGCATTGTCAGCCACATCATCTCGACCTTCTCGAAGAAGCCGATCTTCGGCTATCTCGGCATGGCCTACGCCATGGTCGCGATCGGCGTCGTCGGCTTCATCGTCTGGGCGCACCACATGTACACCGCCGGCCTGTCGCTCAACACGCAGCGCTATTTCGTCTTCGCGACGATGGTCATCGCGGTTCCGACCGGCATCAAGATCTTCTCCTGGATCGCGACGATGTGGGGCGGCTCGATCCGCTTCACCGCGCCGATGCTCTGGGCCGTCGGCTTCATCTTCCTGTTCACCGTCGGCGGCGTCACCGGCGTGGTGCTGGCGAATGCCGGCGTCGACCGCTCGCTGCATGCGACCTACTACGTCGTGGCTCACTTCCATTACGTTTTGTCGCTCGGCGCGGTGTTCGGCATCTTCGCGGGCTTCTACTACTGGTTCCCGAAGATGAGCGGCTACGTGATCCCGGACTGGATCGGGCGCCTGCATTTCTGGGTCGCGTTCTTCGGCGCGAACCTGCTGTTCTTCCCGCAGCACTTCCTCGGACTGGCCGGCATGCCGCGTCACTATGCCGACTATCCCGACGCCTTCGCCGGCTGGCACTTCTGGTCCTCGATCGGCTCCTACATCTTCGCCGCCGGCCTGCTGATCTGGTTCTACGGCATCTGGCTCGCCTTCTCGAAGAAGGAACTCGCCGGCGAGAATCCGTGGGGCGAAGGCGCGACCACCCTGGAATGGACGCTGCCCTCGCCGCCGCCCTTCCACCAGTTCGAGACCCTGCCGCGCATCACCGGCCAGGATCACTGAGCGACTTCAGGCGGTGGGCCGATCATCGGCCCACCGCCGCCCCTCTCCCGAGCGCCTCGCGCCGAGGCGTTCCGGCGACGGGCGGCAGATCGCCGCTTTCCTCCGACCTCGCGCCTGCGGCGCGACCAAAGACACGAGACTCCGTATCGACATGTCCGCTGCGTTCGACACCATCGAGACCCGCTCCGAGGGCGTCGCGCCGGCCTCCACGGCGGAGGCGCGCGACTTCTTCGCGCTGCTCAAGCCGCGTGTGATGTTCCTCGTCGTCGTCACCGCGCTTGGCGGCATGGCGACGGCTCCCGGCGCGGTCCATCCGGTGATCGGACTGGCGGCGCTGATCGCGATCGCGGTCGGAGCCGGCGCATCCGGCTGCCTCAACATGTGGTGGGACGCCGATATCGACGCGCTGATGACGCGCACCGCCAAGCGGCCGATCCCGGGCGGCCGGGTGCTGCCTTCGGAGGCGCTCGCCTTCGGGCTTACGCTCTCGGTCGGTTCGGTGATCGTGCTCGGCCTCGTCGCCAATCTGCTGGCGGCCGGCATGCTCGCCTTCACGATCTTCTTCTACGCCGTGGTCTATTCGATGTGGCTGAAGCGCTCGACGCCGCAGAACATCGTCATCGGCGGCGCGGCCGGCGCGTTTCCGCCGATGATCGGCGAGGCCGTCGTCACCGGTGGTTTCGGCCTGCACTCGCTGGTGCTGTTCGCCATCATCTTCCTGTGGACGCCACCGCATTTCTGGGCGCTGGCGCTGGTCAAGGCGCAGGATTACGCGCGGGCCGGCGTGCCGATGCTGCCCAATGTCGCCGGAGCCGCCGCGACGCGCCGCCAGATCGTCGCCTACTCGCTCGTCATGGCCCCGGTCGCGGTGCTGCCCGCGCTGATGGGCTTCGCGGGGCTCGCCTATCTCGTCGTCTCGGTCGTGACCGGCCTTGCGATGATCGCGCTGTCGGTGCGGGTGCTGCGCGTGACCGAGGGCGAGGCCGCCCACAAGGCCTGCCATGCGCTGTTTGGCTTCTCGATCCTCTATCTCTTTCTGCTCTTCGCCGTGCTTTTGGCCGAGAACAGCCTCGGCCTGATGTGGGCCCTGCCGAAGGTGATCGGATGAGCGATAACGGCAACAGGCCCGTGGTCGCCTTTTCGCCAGAGGATATGGCGCGTCGCAAGCGTCGCTCGGTGGCGCTGGCGCTCGTGCTGGTCGGGCTCGTCGTGTTCTTTTTCGTGGTCACGCTGGTGAAGACCGGTCCCGCCATCATGAACAGGCCGCTGTGATGACAGCCGTGAAGACTTCCCCGCAGGCATCGCGGCAGGCGCTCGCCGCCAAACGCACCGCGCTGATCTGCGCCGGCGTCGTGATGGGGATGACCGGGCTCTCCTTTGCGGCGGTGCCGCTCTACGACATGTTCTGCAAGGCGACCGGCTTCGGCGGCACGCCGCGCATCGCCAGCGAACAGGCCGGAACGGCCGGCGCGGGCCATATCCTCGACCGGAGGGTTTCCGTGCGCTTCGACGCCAATGTGTCGCCCGCGCTCGGCTGGCGCTTCGAGCCGGAAAGCCCCGAGATCGCCCTGCGCGTCGGCGAGACGAAGACGGTGTTCTACAAGATCACCAACCGCACCGACCGCGCCTCGACCGGGATCGCCACCTTCAACGTCCAGCCCGAGCGGGCGGCGGCGCATTTCGTCAAGATCCAGTGCTTCTGCTTCACCGAGCACACGCTGCAGCCGGGCGAGAGCCTAGAAGCGCCGGTGGTGTTCTATATCGACCCCGAGATCGCCAAGAACCGCGACCTCGACGGCGTCAAGTCGCTGACCCTGTCCTACACCTACTTCCCCTCCAAAGCGGGGCAGCCCGTCACGCAGGTGAAGGCCGGCGCGGTCGTGGGTGACGCGGGCAAATCGAACCTGTAATAAGCGGCGCATCAGCGCGCTGAAAAGACGTCGGACGCGGAGACCAAGACGATGGCCGGGGCCCATACCAAGAACCACGACTACCACCTCGTCGATCCGAGCCCGTGGCCGATCGTCGGCGCGACCAGCGCGACGACGATGGCGATCGGCGCGGTGATGTGGATGAAGGCGATGACGCTGGGCGGCATGAAGCTCGGCCCGCTCGTCTTCGGCATCGGCCTGCTCGGCGTGCTCTACACCATGCTGATGTGGTGGATCGACGTCACGCGCGAGGCCGAGAGCGAGGGCCACCACACCCGCGTCGTCCAGATGCATCATCGCTACGGCATGCTGATGTTCATCGCCTCGGAGGTGATGTTCTTCGTCGCCTGGTTCTGGGCATATTTCGACGCCAGCCTCTATGCCGGCGAGGCGATCAACTACACCCGCCAGGAGTTCACCGGCGGCGTCTGGCCGCCCAAGGGCATCGCCACCTTCGACCCCTGGCACCTGCCGCTGCTCAACACGCTGATCCTGCTGACCTCGGGCACGACCGTGACCTGGGCGCATCATGCGCTGATCCATGGCGACCGCGAGGGGCTGAAGCAGGGCCTGTGGCTGACGGTGATCCTCGGCATCCTGTTCACGATCTGCCAGATCTACGAGTACGGCCACGCTGCCTTCGCCTTCTCGGGCCACATCTATGGCGCGACCTTCTTCATGGCGACCGGCTTTCACGGCTTCCACGTCTTCATCGGCACGATCTTCCTCGCGATCTGCCTGTACCGGGCCTATCTCGGCCATTTCAAGCCGGAGCAGCATCTCGGCTTTGAGTTCGCCGCCTGGTATTGGCACTTCGTCGACGTGGTCTGGCTGTTCCTGTTCGCCGCGATCTATGTCTGGGGCGCGGGGCCGGCCGCCGGCGCGGCGCACTGATGCCGTCATTGCGAGCGTAGCGAAGCAACCCAGGGGGCGTAGCGCTCTACGTCCCTTGGGTTGCTTCGTCGCTGCGCTCCTCGCAATGACGACGGGAGGACGGCCGGAAGATTGCCTCATCCGGCTCGATGGAGGCTGCATGGCCAACGAGCAGCAGCACACGCCGCCCCGCCAACGTCTGCTCTGGCCGGCTATCCTGACAGTGACCGGCACCCTGGTGCTGTGTGCGCTCGGCGGCTGGCAACTGACGCGGATGGGCGAGAAGCGCGCCTTCATCGACCGGCTGCAGGCGCAGGCTGCGGGGGCCCCCGCCGCGATGCCCGCGGTTGCAACCTGGCCCAGCCTCGACCCTGCGAAGCTCGACCTGACCCGCGCGCAGGCGCGCGGCGTCTTCATCGAGGCCGGCTTCGCCGGCGTCCGCACCACCATCGCCTCGGGCGGGCCGGGCACGCGCCAGCTCTCGGGATTCGGCCGCTGGATCTTTCAGGGCTTCCGGCTGGAGGATGGCGGCGTCATCCTGGTCAATCGCGGCTTCGTTCCCGAAAGCCGGCTCGGGCAGATCCGACCCGCGACGGGAGCCGCCACCGTCACCGGCTATCTGCGCGCGCCCGAAGCGCGCGGGACCTTCACGCCGGCCGACCTGCCGGCGCAGCGCGAATTCTATACGCGCGACCCGGCTGCGATCGCGGCGTCGCTGGGCATCGGGCCGGCCGCCGGGTTCTATCTGGAGGCCGAGCGGGTCGGCGATGGCATGACGCCACCCGCCGGCGTCGACGCCGGGGAACTGATCGCGCGCATTCCCGACAACCACCTGTCCTATGCGTTGACCTGGTTCGGACTGGCGCTGACGCTGATCGGGGTGTTCGGGGCCTGGGCATGGCAGGGGCGCAGACCGGCGCGGCGGGACGGTTAGGCGCTCAATGGTTTTGCCCAAAGCCGCGGACCAGCCTATAGCAAAAACCACCACCACCGAGACCCGAGCCCGTGCTGCATATCTCCACCCGCGGGGAAGCCCCTGCTCTGTCCTTCTCAGATGCGCTTCTGGCAGGCCTTGCCCGCGATGGCGGGCTTTACATCCCCGAGAGCTTTCCGACGCTCGACGAAGACGAGATCGCGGGCTTCGCCGGCAAGCCCTACGCGCAAGTGGCGCAGCGCGTTCTCGGCGCGCTGAGCGAGGGCGACATCGAGGGCAAGGCGCTCTCGGCGATGATCGCTCAGGCCTATGCGAGCTTCCGGCATCCGGCCGTCTGCCCGCTGACGCAGCTCGGCGACAACCTCTTCGTGCTCGAACTGTTTCACGGCCCGACGCTCGCCTTCAAGGACGTGGCGATGCAGTTGCTCGGGCGGCTGATGGACCATGTCCTGACGCTGCGCGGCGCGCGCGCCACCATCGTCGGCGCGACCTCGGGCGACACCGGCGGGGCCGCCATCGACGCCTTCAAGGGGCTGAAAAGCGTCGATGTCTTCATCCTCTACCCGCGGGGCCGCGTCTCCGACGTGCAGCGCCGGCAGATGACGACCGTCGAGGCCGACAACGTTCACGCCATCGCGATCGACGGCACCTTCGACGACTGCCAGAACCTGCTCAAGGCGCTGTTCAACCATCACGCCTTCCGCGACGAGATCGGGCTGTCGGGCGTCAACTCGATCAACTGGGCGCGGATCGCGGCGCAGGTGGTGTATTACTTCACCTCGGCCGTGGCGCTCGGCGCTCCGGGCCGCAAGGTGTCCTTCGCCGTGCCGACCGGCAATTTCGGCGACGTGCTGGCTGGTTACGTCGCCAAGCGGATGGGGTTGCCGATCGAAAGGCTACTGATCGGCACCAACAGCAACGACATCCTAGCGCGCGCGCTAAGCGAGGGCGTCTACGAGATGCGCGGCGTCCACGCCACGACCTCGCCCTCGATGGACATCCAGATCTCGTCGAATTTCGAGCGGCTGCTGTTCGACGCGCATGGGCGCGACGGCGTTGCGATCCGCAGGCTTATGGATGGGCTCAGGCAATCGGGCCGTTTCGAGATCGGCCCTGAGCCGCTTGCGCGCATCCGCGCCGAATTCGACGCGGCCGCGATCGACGAGGCGCAGGTCGCGGCCGAGATCGGACAGACCTGGCGCGAGGCCGGCTACCTGCTCGATCCGCATACGGCGATCGGCGTCGCGGCCGCCCGCCAGGGGCTGGCGCGCGACAAGGCGACGCCGATGATCGTGCTCGGCACCGCGCATCCGGCGAAGTTTCCGGCCGCCGTGAAAGCCGCCAGCGGCGTCACCCCCATGCTGCCGGCCCATCTCGCCGATCTGATGGATCGCAAGGAGCGCTTCACGCCGATGCCGAACGACCAGACGAGACTCGAGAGCTTCATCCGCGAGAATGCGCGCGCCGTGCGGGGAGCGGCGGCATGAGCGAGCATGGCGACGAGATCGACATCGCCGCGCCGAATGCCGGCGAACACGACCCCGATGTCGGGCTGACCACGCTGCCGTCGGGATTGCGCGTCGTCTCGCAGCGCATGGAGCATGCCGCCACCGTCTCGCTCGGCATCTGGATCGGGGCCGGCTCGCGCGACGAGGAGCCCCACGAGCACGGGCTCGCCCATCTGCTCGAGCATATGGCGTTCAAGGGCACGGCGCGACGCAACGCGCTGGAGATCGCCGAGGAGATCGAGAGCGTCGGCGGCGACCTCAACGCCGCGACCAGCGTCGAATACACCTGCTACACCGCGCGCGTGCTGGGCGAGGACCTCGAACTGGCGGTGGACATACTCGCCGACATCCTGACCTCTCCCGCGCTGACCGACGACGAGCTCAAGCGCGAGAAGGGCGTGATCTTGCAGGAGATCAGCGCGGTTCAGGACATGCCGGACGATCTCGTCTACGACCGCTTCCTGCAGGCGGCCTTCCCCGACCAGCCGCTCGGACGGCCGATCCTGGGCACGGCGAAGACGGTGAAGAGCTTTACGCCGGACGCGATCCGGGCCTATCTCGCGCGGCACTACCATGCCGGCAACATGGTGCTGGCAGCCTCGGGCGCGGTCGATCATGAGGAACTGGTCGCGCTGGCCAAGCGGCATCTGGCCGGGCTGCCGGCGCAGCCGAGCGAACCGGCCGAGCGCACGGACGGCCGCTATCTCGGCGGCGAGGCCCGGATCAGGAGCGACGAGGAGCAGGTCCACCTCGTGCTCGGCTTTCCGGGCAAGGCCTTCAGCAGGGGCGCTCACTACCCGCTGCAGATCTTCTCCTCGGTGCTCGGCGGCGGGCTCTCCTCGCGGCTGTTCCAGGAGGTGCGCGAGAAGCGCGGTCTGGCTTATGCGATCGACGCCTTCCACTGGCCCTTCTCCGATTGCGGCGTCTTCGGCATCAGCGCCGGCACCGCGCCGGAGGATGTCGCCGAGTTGATCGACGTCTCGCTGGCCTGCCTGCGGCAGGCGGCCGAGGACGTCAGCGAGGCCGAGGTGGCCCGCGCCCGCGCGCAGATGAAGGTCGGCCTGCTCGCCTCGCTGGAGAGCCCCGGCGGCAAGCTGGAGCAGATGGCGCGGCAGGTGCTGATCTTCGGCCGCGCGATCCGCCGCGAGGAGCTGGCGGCGCGGCTCGACGCCGTGACGCTCGAGGATGTGCGGGCCGCGGGGCGCTCCCTGCTCGGCCATCAGCCGACGATCGCGGCTGTCGGCCCGCTCAAGGGCTTGCCGCCGGCGAAGGGACTGAAATACGCAAGCCGCGCCGCGGACTGAGGACGTGTCCAGCATGACGTTGTCCGAAAACCGGCATCCACTTTTCGGCGTCATGCTCTGATGGCGCTGTTCCGCTTCGCGACCGACCCGCCCTCGCGCCCGCTGATCCGGACGCAAAACCTCGTCCTGCGCGCGCCCGCCGCGACGGACTACGCCGCCTGGGCGGTGCTCCGCATGGAAAGTCGAGAGTTCCTGACGCCGTGGGAGCCGGTCTGGAACGAGGACGATCTGACGCGGGCCTCGTTCCGGCTGCGCGTCAAGCGCGCCGCCCGCGAGATCGCCACCGACGAAGCCTATTCGCTGTTCATCGTCGACCAACGCTCCCAGGCGCTGATCGGCGGGTTGACGCTCGGCCTCGTCCGGCGCGGCGTGGCGCAGGCCTGCACGCTGGGTTACTGGATGGGCCAGCGCCATGCCGGCCGGGGCCATATGACGGAAGCCGTGCGCGGGGCGCTGCGTTTCGCCTTCAACGATCTCGCTTTGCACCGGGTCGAAGCCGCCTGCCTGCCCGCCAACGAGCCCTCCCGCCGGCTGCTGGAGCGCGTCGGCTTCCACCGCGAAGGCATGGCGCGGGCCTATCTCCGGATCAACGGGGCCTGGGCCGACCACCTGCTCTACGCCGCCCTTTCGAGCGACCGGCTCCCGGCGGAGGCCGGATGAGCCGACGCGGTTCGCCTTGCCCTCGCCACGAGCCGTCGATAGAGCCGGGAGATGGCGGGCGGACGCGGCCGGATTTCGCCTGAGGTCCCGCACCGTCCGACGTCCGATACCGCCTCCTTGCCAAAAAATCGGGGGATGATGTCGCCCGAAAGCCGGTTTCCACTTTTCGACATCATGCTCTACGACTGACCGCTCACATCCGAATGACCGTTCCCCGTCCCAGTATCGAGCCGCGCTTGTCCATTCCCGACCGATGTCTCCGGTTTGGCTGCGCCGTCGCCGGCCTGCTGCTCTGGCTCGCCGCCGCGGCCGCGCCTGCCCTTGCGGTCGAGGCCGTGCGCGTGCCGGTCGATTCCCTGATGCTGGACCTCACCGGCGTCGTCGAGCGCAACAAGTCCGATGGCGACGTGATCCAGATCTCGACCGCGCCGGGGCCCGACGGCATCGTGCGCCGGATCGCCGTCAGAGCGCGCGAATCCGGCGCGCGGCCCGACTGGATCGTGTTCGCGCTGACGAACGACTCCGACGAGCAGATCGACAGGCTGCTGGTCGCGCCCTTCCACCGGCTGATCGGATCGGGCGTGGTCTGGCCCGATCTCGGCGACAAGCGAATCGAGGCGGTGACCGCCAGCCAGGGCCTCAGCCCGGAGCGCGAGGACTCACCCGACGCCGACGTCTTCCTGATCACGCTCGATCCCGGCACCACGGTGACATTCGTCGCCGAGCTGAAATCGCCCAACCTGCCGCAACTCTATCTCTACGAGCAGGAAACCTACCGGCAGAAGACCAACGGCCTGACGCTCTACAAGGGCATCATCATCGGCATCGCCGGCCTGCTGGCGCTGTTCCTGACGATCATCTTCGTGGTCAAGGGCGCGGTGATCTTCCCGGCGGCCGCGGCGCTCGCCTGGGCGGTGCTGGCCTATGCCGGGCTCGATTTCGGCTTCTTCCAGCGCATCTTCCCGCTGACGCCGGCAATCGAGCGGATCTACCGCGCCGGCGCGGAGGTCGTGCTGGCGGCGACGCTGCTGGTGTTCCTCTTCGCCTATCTCAATCTCGCGCGCTGGCATGTGCGCTACAGCCACGTCACCGCGGTCTGGATGCTGGGGCTGGCCGGGCTGGTGGGGCTGGCCGTCTTCGACGCGCCGATGGCGTCGGGCATCGCGCGCATCTCGATCGCGGCGGTGGCGGCGGTCGGCTTCGTGCTGATCCTGCATCTGGCGACGCATGGCTATGAACGGGCGGTGATGCTGATACCGACCTGGTTCCTGCTCGCGGTCTGGGTCACGGCGGCGAGCTTCACCGTCACCGGCCAGTTCTCGCGGGACCTCGTCGCGCCGGCGCTGCTGGGCGGGCTCGTCCTGATCGTGCTGCTGATCGGCTTCACCGTGATCCAGCACGCCTTCGCCGGCGGGGCGATGTCCCAGGGGCTGGTCTCGGAGACCGAGCGCCGCGCATTGGCGCTGGCGGGCTCGGGCGACCTCGTCTTCGACTGGGACGTGACCGCCGACAAGATCTTCGTCTCGCCGCAGATCGAGGCGCTGCTGGGCCTGTCGCGCGGGGCGCTGGAAGGCTCGGCCTCGCGCTGGCTCGACCACATGCATGTCGCCGACCGCGACCTCTACCGCGTCACGCTCGACGCCGTGCTTGAGCAGCGGCGGGGCAAGCTCAACCTCGATGTCCGCCTGCGCGCCGGAAGCGGCGCCTACCACTGGTTCAACATCAAGGCCCGCCCCGTCATCGGCTCCGACGGCGAGGTCATCCGCGTCATCGGCACGCTGTCCGACGTCACCGAGCAGCGCACCGCGCAGGAGCGGCTGCTGCACGACGCCGTGCACGACAACCTGACCGGCCTGCCCAACCGCAAGCTCTTCCAGGACCGGCTGACCGCCGTGTTCGGCTTCTGCCGCGCCGACGACAACATCCGCCCGACCGTGATCGTGATCGACATCGACCGCTTCAAGCAGGTCAATGAATCGGTCGGCTTCTCGGCCGGCGATTCGATCCTGCTGACGCTGGCGCGCCGGCTCGGCCGATTGCTCAGGGCGCAGGACACGCTGGCGCGCATCGGCGGCGACACCTTCGCGATGATCCTGGTCTCGGAGCGCGATCCCGAACGCATCCTGGCGCTGGCCGAACTGGTGCGCCGCGCCGTCTCGACGCCGATCACGCTGGCGGAGCGCGAGATCTTCCTGACGCCCTCGATCGGGCTTGCGCTGTTCGACCCCGCGCCGGCGGCCCGCAAGGACGATTCGCTGAAGAATGCCGAGCTCGCCATGGCCCACGCCAAGCGCCAGGGCGGCAACAAGATCGAGGTCTTCGTGCCGGCGATGCGGACCGACCGCAACGACCGGCTCGCGCTCGAAAGCGACCTGCGCCGGGCGATCGAGCGCGGCGAGATCCAGGTGATGTACCAGCCGATCGTCAGGCTGGAGGACCGCACAATCGCAGGGTTCGAGGCGCTGGTGCGCTGGGACCATCCGCGCGAGGGCCGGCTGATGCCGCAGGATTTCCTCGCCATCGCCGAGGAGACGGGGCTTATCGTCGATCTCGGCGTCTATGTGATGGACCGCACGGCGCGCGAACTGGAGGCATGGCAAGCGGCGCTCGAGGTCGATCCGCCGATCTTCGCCAGCGTCAACGTCTCGAGCCGCCAGCTCCTGCGCCACGACCTGCTGCACGACGTCAAGACGGTGCTCGGCCGCCGCCGCGTGCTGCCGGGCACGCTCAAGCTCGAGATCACCGAAAGCCTGGTGATGGAGAATCCCGAATACGCCGCCCAGATGCTGCACCGCATCCGCGACCTCGGCGCCGGGCTTTCGCTCGACGATTTCGGAACGGGCTATTCCTCGCTGAGCTATCTGCAGCGCTTCCCCTTCGACACGATCAAGGTCGACCAGAGCTTCGTGCGCCAGATGGGCAACGGCAAGCCGCCGGTGATTCTGCGCTCGATCGTCCAGCTTGCCGCCGATCTTCGGATGGACGTGGTCGCGGAAGGGGCCGAAAGCGAGTCCGACGCAATCGAACTCTACCAGCTCGGCTGCCACTACGCCCAGGGCTACATCTTCGGCAAGCCGATGACGGCGGCCGAGGCGCGCCGGCTGGTCGGCGCGAGCATGTCGACGACCGAAGCCGCCTGAACCTCGGATCAGAGCTGCGATTCGACCGGCAGGAAGCCGATCGCCAAAGCCGCGCAGCGACGATAGAAACTAGCGGCCGGTTCCGCGCCGCCGGCTCCGCCCCAGCACAGCCGGCCCTCGCGCAAGGTGACGGCATAGGCGAAATCCGGCCCTGTCTGCTCGCGGAAATGCCGGTCGATCTCGCAGGCCAGTTCCCGGTCATGAACGATGACGCCCATCTCCGTGTTGAGCGAGCGGGACCGCGGATCGAAATTGAAAGAGCCGACGAAGGCGGTCTCGCAATCGACGGTGAACGCCTTGGTGTGAAGGCTCGCGCCTTTCGAGCCGAAAAGCGAGCCGCGCTCGCGGGTCAGTTCCGGGCGCAGCTCGAAAAGCGCCACGCCCTGTTCGAGCAGCCGCCGCCGATAGCCCGCATAGGCGCCGTGGACCGCCACCACATCCGTCGCCGCCAGCGAGTTGGTCAGCACCGAGATCCTGACGCCGCGCGCCGAAAGCCGGCCGAGCGCCGCCATGCCGTCGTCGCCCGGGATGAAATAGGGCGAGATGATCGCGAGATCGGCGCGCGCCGAATCGACCAGTTCGCCGACCCGCTTCGCCAGCAGGTTGCCGTTGTTGCCGCCCAGCGCCTTTCGCGCCTTGTCCGAAAGGACCTCGACATCCTCGATCCAGCGCATGCTCTCGCGCGGGAGCAGTTCGGCCTCGCCGCCCACCTCCTTCAGGCGCGCGACATAGGGCCCCGCCTTGGCCGAGACGGCCAGCTTCTCGTGCCTCTCGCGGACCTCGTCCAGCGTCAGCCGCAGGCGGCGGCGAAACAGCGCGCCGATCGGGATCGCGACGGCGCTGTTCCAGAACTCGTCGAAGATTCGCTGCGTCGGCTCCAGCGCCTCCCCGGCCAGAGCCAAGTCCATGTCGTGGAAATTCGAGTCGGCCGCGGCGTCGAAATAGGCGTCTCCGATATTGCGTCCGCCGATGATGGCGATGCGCCCATCCGCGATCCAGGCCTTGTTGTGCATGCGGCGCGTCGCGGTGACGAAGCGCGCCAGCAATTCGAGCCCGCGACGGAAGCCGCCGCCGCGGTTGCGGCTCGGATTGAACAGGCGGACCTCTATGGCGGGATGCGTTTCGACCGCACGATAGAGCCGGTTGCGGCCCCGCATGCTGATGTCGTCGATGAGCAGGCGCACGCGGACGCCGCGATCCGCGGCGGCGATCACCTCGCGCAGGAGCAGCCCACCGGTCAGGTCGTCGAGCCAGTAATAGTATTGCAGGTCGAGGCTGCGGCCGGCCTGCCGGGCAGACGCCGCGCGCACGGCGAAAGCCTGGAGATTGTCGGCGAGCAGGACCACCCCGGTCCGGCCCGGCCGCTCACGCAGCAGCGGCGCCACCACATGGTCGATCGCGGTTTCGTCATCGCTGATCGGCAGCGCATGCGCCGACGGGCCGCTGGCGCGGCGCGCCAGCCGGCCATATGAGGAGACGCCGGCAAGCGCGACGCCAGCCAGCGCGGCGAGGACAACAAAACCAATCAGCCATGACATCGGAAAAACAATCGGTCCCCCTTCATGCAATCAATTCACTTCGAGGCAAATCGTTCAATCCTTCGAAGCCGGACCGAACCGGCGCGATGGCACGCGCGTTGAATGTCAGCCACCTTCGCCCGGCGCAAGGGCGGACGATTCCCGACCACTGCGCGATAAAACAAGGGCTGACCGACCGTGTCTGACGACTGGAAGACGCGCTGGCGCATGGGTTTCCGGCGCGAGACGGCCCTGGACATCGACGGCCGCCCGCTGGGACGCATCAGGCGGCTGCGCGCCCTGCGCTCGGCCGGCTGGAGTCGCGAGCGCGCCCATGCCTCGTCAGCGTCGGACGCCGTCACGGCAAGCGAGCTGCTCTTCGCCTCCTACAACATCCACAAGGCCGTCGGGCGCGACCGGCGCTTCGATCCCGACAGGATCGTCGCGGTGCTGAAAGAGATCGACGCCGACGTCGTCGCGCTGCAGGAGGCCGATCAGCGCTTCGGAACGCGCGCCGGGCTGCTCGAACTGGCGACGCTGCTGCGCGAGACGGGCCTGGCTCCGGTGCGCGTCCACGAGACCGGACCCCGCCATGGCTGGCACGGCAATGTCGTGCTGTTCCGGCAGGGCAGCGCATTGGCCACGACGCAGATCGTTCTGCCTGGGCTGGAGCCGCGCGGCGCTCTCATCGTCGACCTCGAGTTGCCTTGCGGCTGCGTGCGCGTCGTCGCCGCGCATCTCGGCCTGCTGCGGCATTCGCGTTCGCGCCAGATCGAGAGGCTGATGGCCGCCGCGCATGAGGGCGTCGCTCATCCCATCGTGATGATGGGCGATTTCAACGAATGGCGCGTCGGCGGCCGGTCGAGCCTGCGCGGGCTGGCGCCCAGCTTCGGGCCTGTCCATGTCTCGGTTCCCAGCTTTCCGGCGCGGTTCCCGGTTCTGGCGCTCGACAGGATCGTCTCCTATCCGCCCGAGATGGTCGCGTCGGTGACCGTGCACGACACGCCGCTGGCGCGGATCGCATCCGACCATCTTCCGATCAAGGCGCGGATCGAGCTGCCGGCGGTTGAAAACTGACGAGGCGCGCAGGGTCCGCCGCGAAACTCGCTCCGGCGAGCCGGCTGGCGTGGCGTTCGAGAACCGGCGCGGAGCGGGCTTTTTGTCCGTGGGCGCCGGAAGCGCGGAATGCCCGAGTCAGGCGGCCGCGGAGTAGGGTTACGTGGCGGACGCTCAGGCGTGGCCGGCTTCGCGGGACAGGAAGGCCGGGTCGATGCCGATCTTGCCCAGCGCGCGGTTGTACTTCGTCTCGACGCCGTCGTCGAAGAGCAAGGCCGGATCGGCCGCGCAATGCAGCCAGCCATTCGACTGGATCTCGGATTCGAGCTGGCCCGCGCCCCAGCCGGCATAGCCCAGCGCCAGCACCGCGTTCTCCGGCCCGCTGCCGATGGCGATGGCGCGCAGGATGTCGAGCGTCGCGGTGAGGCAGATGCCGTCGTCGATCGGCAGGGTGGCCTGCTCGAGGAAGAAATCGGCCGTGTGCAGCACGAAGCCGCGCTTGGTCTCGACCGGCCCGCCGCGCAGAACCTGCATGCGCTCGGCCCGGCTTGGCAGCCGGATCAGTTCCTCGGACGGGATGACGTCGAGCTGGACCAGCAGGTCGGGAAACTTCGTGTCCGATGCCGGCTTGTTGACGATGATGCCCATCGCGCCATCCTCGGAATGGGCGCAGACATAGACCACGCTGCGGCTGAAGCGCGTGTCGGACATGCCGGGCATCGCGATCAGGCACTGCCCGTCGAGATAGCTGCGGCCGCTGACTCGCTGGTTCGAACCAATCTTCATCGCGCCATGCTAGAGGCATGCTTCGCGCATGGGAACTGGGCGCGACGGTCGATTTTCAGTTATCATGCGCGCGCCGGCGGCATGGCCGCGAGTTCGCGGAGCGTGGCAGGTCACGCGATCGTTGAGCCCGCGGCGGCGGGATCATCTCGCAATTTGCAGCGAAATAGCCTAGATCAGCAGCGTGAAGCGCGTTTTCATCCTTGTCCTTTGCGCTCTGGCAGCGCTCGCGGCTCCCGCCTCCGCGCAGGAGGCGGCGACCTCGTCATGGTCGAAGGGCGATTTTTCCTCGCTGCGCCTGATCGCCGGAGCGACGGCGCCGTCCGGCAAACAGCGCGTCGGCGTCGAGATCATCACCAAGCCGGGCTTCAAGACCTATTGGCGCAACCCCGGCGATTTCGGCGTGCCGCCGGTGTTCGACTGGAGCGGCTCGACCAATATCGGCGGGCTCGACGTGCGCTGGCCGGCGCCCGAGCGCTTCCAGGACGGGGCCGGATTCTCGGTCGGCTATGTCGGCGAGGTCGTGATCCCGATCTCGGTGCAGCCCGTCGACCCGGCCAAACCCGTCATGCTGGTGCTGAAACTCGACTATGCGGTCTGCGAGACGATATGCGTGCCGGCCAAGGGCGAGGCGAGGCTCTGGCTCGAACCCGGCGTGACCTCGGTCAGCGCCACCAGGCTGGAGGCCTACGAGGCGCGCGTGCCGGTCAAGATCAAGCCAGGCCCACAGCGGGACAGGCTCGCGCTGCTGGATGCGAAGCTCGAGGAAACGCCTCAGGACTCGTCGCTGCGGCTCGTGCTGCGCGCGCCGCCCGAAGGCAGGATCGAAGACGTCTTTATCGAAGGACCCGGCATGTGGTCCTTCGGCAAGCCGGTCTTCACGGCGCAGGCCGATGGCACGAGCGTCGCGCTGGTCAGGATCAATGAACGGCCCAAGGGCGCGGCCGGGCCGGTTCCCTTCATCGTGACCCTGCGCGGCCAGCCGGGCGCGGTCGAGACGCGGCTGGAACTCGACATCCCCGCCGGCAAGCCCTAATCCGTCAGCCCGAGCGGCAGGCTGCCGCCGGCTTCACGGAGAACGACGCGATGACGATCAAGGTGGGTGACAAGCTTCCGCAGGCGACGTTCCGTCTGATGACCGCGGACGGGCCGGCCCCGAAGACGACCGACGACCTGTTCAAGGGCAGGAAGGTCGTGCTCTTCGCCGTCCCCGGCGCCTTCACCCCGACCTGCCACAAGAACCATCTGCCGGGCTTCGTCGCGAAGGCCGACGAGATCAAGGCCAAGGGCATCGACGCCATCATGGTGACGAGCACCAACGACGTCTTCGTCATGGACGCCTGGGCCAAGGCGAGCGGCGGGGCCGGCGTGATCGAGTTCCTGTCGGACGGCAACGCCGACTTCGCCAAGGAGATCGGGCTGTCGCTCGACGGCTCGGGCTTCGGGCTCGGGACGCGCTCGCAGCGCTATTCGATGATCGTCGAGGACGGCGTCGTCACGGCGCTCAACGTCGAGGACGCACCCGGCAAGGCCGACATCTCAGGGGCCGAGGCGCTGCTGCAGCAGCTTTGAGGACGGCCTACATGGCTGGATGGTCCGCGTCGCCCTTGGGCGAGGCGGGCCAGTCATTTGTCCTTGACCGCTTCCACCCACAGAAACGCCGCATCCTCATTATCCTGCCGGTCGATGGAAGAATCGCGAAAGCTCAATCCCGCATCGCCTAAGAATTTCAGGATTTCCGTTTCCCCGGCGTGGCCAAAGAACATTGTGGTGCCGAGCCATTCGCCGACCCACTCCCCCGCCGCGCCAACTCCAAAACTCGCGACGAATACGCCGCCGGGCTTTAGCCATGACGCGATCTTCGCGATCAGCGGCCCTTGCCGCGTGGGTGGCAGATGCGTGATCGAATAGAAGGCTCCGACGGCGTCGAAGGAGCCAGCATCAAAAGCCAGTTCGCACATATCCGCTTCGATGAAAGTCGCCGCCGGGACATTCTGCCGAGCTTGCCTGATCTGCCTCGCCGACCCATCCACGCCGACGACACCGTGTCCCAAAGCGACGAGATCGCGCGCGACCGGAATGCCTGCTCCACAACCAAGGTCGAGAACCTTCGCTCCGCCAGCCGGCAGATGACCGGTGAGGCGGTCCAGCCATTTTCGTCGAACGGCCGATTCTCCGAACTGTTCGAGATAGGCATCCGCCACTTCATTGTAGCCGTCGGCCACAAGGTTCGTGGGATCGCTACTCATGGCCAAACATTTCCTGACCGACGATCGAACATCGAGCATGGCTTTGCGCGACAGACCTTTGCCCACGCCTTACGCCAACCCCGTCTTGTTCATGCCTGCGCGCACTGATGGATGCAATCTCGCCTTGTCATGAGACAGGCCGCCGGCGCGGCGATAGCCTGCCGTCACGTCGCCGGAGACTGCCGCATGTCAGACATAAAAATCCGCCCGCTCGCGGCCTCAGATCGCGCCGTCTGGGAACCGCTCTGGCTGGGCTACCTGACGTTCTACAAGGCCTCTCTTTCTCCCGAGACCACCGACACGACCTTCGCGCGGCTGACCGGCGGGGCCGAGCCGATGGGCGGGTTCGTCGCCGAGCGCGATGGCGCGATGCTCGGCATCGTCCACTGGGTCGTCCACCGCACGACCTGGAACGTGAAGGACATCTGCTATCTGCAGGACCTGTTCACAGTCGAGGAGGCGCGCGGCACGGGCGCGGGGCGCGCCCTGATCGAGGCCGTGCGGCGGATGGCTGAGGCGAAGGGCTGCTTTCGCGTCTACTGGCAGACGCATGAGAGCAACCTGCAGGCGCAGGCGCTCTACGACAAGGTCGCGGTGAAGTCGGGCTTCATCGTGTATCGGCAGGGGTTGGGATGATCACCGCCCCGGCTTGAACGGCGCCATTCCCGCCCGCGCCAGCGCGTCGGCGCGCTCGTTCATTTCGTCGCCGGCATGGCCCTTGACCCATTTCCACTCGATTCTGTGGCGGCCAAGCGCGGCCTCGAGGCGCTTCCAGAGCTCCTCGTTCTTGACCGGCTTTTTGTCGGCGGTCTTCCAGCCGTTCTTTTTCCAGCCATGGATCCAGCTGGTGATGCCCTGGCGCAGATACTGGCTGTCGGTGTGGAGCGCGACCGCGCAGGGCCGCGTCAGGGTCTCCAGCGCCGAGATCGCGCCCATCAGCTCCATGCGGTTGTTGGTGGTCATCGCCTCGCCTCCGGAAAGCTCGCGCTCCTTGCCCTTGAAGGACAGGATCGCGCCCCAGCCGCCGGGGCCGGGGTTCCCGGAACAGGCGCCGTCGGTCCAGACTTCCACGATGTCAGTCATGGCAGGCCCCGGCGATTCTTGGTTGCGCGAATGGGGCAAGCCCCAAGCGCGCCGGGACCGGGGTTCCCGGAGCAAGCGCCTTCGGTCCAGACTTCTACGACGTCGGTCATGGCAAGCTCCTCCCCTCCCCCTCGTGGGGAGGGGATGGGGGTGGGGGGCGAAAAGCCAGGGCGCTTCGGTGAGCAGGGAAGGATGAGCCGCTGTTGCCGGCACGGATTGGCAAGCTGCGGTTCGCCCGGTCGT
>JAESFX010000300.1_pt1 | contig 24750 bp, 21 predicted proteins | sample 9269501 | NCBI WGS metagenome assembly JAESFX01 (sample SAMN14515570, study PRJNA621655) | algae metagenome | isolation source: Desmonostoc geniculatum HA4340-LM1 and co-occurring heterotrophs from cave... | place: USA: Maniniholo cave, Kauai, Hawaii | collected 2009-07-28
GGCAGGGGGGCAGGGGGGCAGGGGGGCAGGGGGGCAGGGGGGCAGGGGGGCAGGGGGGCAGGGGGGCAGGGGGGCAGGGGGGCAGGGGGGCAGGGGGGCAGGGGGGCAGGGGGGCACAGGGGCAGGGGGGCACAGGGGCAGGGGGGAAAAACTTACTGCAACTTCTCCCCTGCTCCCCTGCTCCCCTGCTCCCCTGCTCCCCACTCCCTCTAATTCCGAGCAATACCTTCTTGACGTGCGGCGCGTTGCACAGCAGCAGCAACCGCAGTGACGACGCGTTCATCAAAGACTGAAGGAATAATGTGTTCCCGATTCAAGTCTGAAGGATTGACCAAAGAAGCGATCGCACTTGCGGCTTCTAGATACATTGTGGTGGTAATTGCCTCTGCCCGACAATCTAAGGCGCCACGGAATACTCCCGGAAAAGCTAAAACGTTATTGATTTGGTTGGGGTAATCACTGCGACCGGTGGCAATGACAGCAACATTTTGGTGAATTAATTCTGGTTGAATTTCGGGAATGGGATTTGCCATTGCAAATACAATTGGATCTTTGGCCATGGATTGCACCATTTCCGGTGTCAAAACTCCTGGTGCGCTGACTCCAATAAATACGTCTGCACCTTGCATAGCACCTGCTAGGGTACCTTGAGCTTTCACGGCAAATTCGAGTTTTTCTTCTGTGAGGTCTGTACGACTGGTAGAGATAATTCCTTTAGAGTCACACATCCAGATTTTTTCTGCCCCAGCTTTCCTCAGTAAGCGGGCGATGGCAACTCCCGCAGCCCCTGCACCGTTAATCACGATGCGGATTTCTCCGAGTGCTTTGTGTACTAATTTCAAGGCATTAAATAAAGCTGCTAAGGTGACGATTGCAGTACCGTGCTGGTCATCATGAAAAACTGGAATATCTAATTCCTGTCGCAATCTCGCCTCAATTTCAAAACAACGTGGTGCAGCAATATCTTCTAAATTCACGCCACCAAACACTGGAGCCAGATTTTTGACTGTTTGGATAATCTCATCTGTATCTTGAGTAGCAAGGCAGATGGGAAAAGCATCCAGCCCTGCAAATTCCTTGAATAGCATCGCTTTACCTTCCATAACTGGCAGTGCAGCAGCTGGTCCGAGATTTCCTAAACCTAAAACTGCACTACCATCTGTAACAATGGCAACAGTATTTTGTTTAATAGTTAATTTGTAAACTTCCTCTGGGTCTTGAGCGATCGCAGTACAAATTCTGCCGACTCCTGGAGTGTAGGCCATTGCTAAATCAGACACACTTTTTAACGGAATTCGGCTAGCAATGCTGATTTTGCCACCGCGATGCAAATTGAAGGTGCGATCGTAGACACTGAGTAACTTAATATCTGGCAGTGCTTTGACTGCTTGCACAATCGTCTCAGCGTGTTCGGTACTCGCAGCATCAACGGTAATATCGCGCGTAGACTCTTTGCGGGTTTGCTCGATTAAATCAATTTGACCGAGATTACCGCCCGTAGTGGCGATCGCCTGGGTTACCGACGCCAACATCCCCACACGATTGGGAATCTGCAAGCGCAGTGTCAAACTAAAACTAGAATTAGGAGTTAGGTTTGCCATGTTGATTTAGGATTTCAAGTTTTAGATTTTATCAGAAAGTTGGGTTTCAAACTCCGTCATAAAGGACGGGTTTATATTTACTAGAATCACAATCCCCACTAAATATGTGAAAATAGTGGAATGTTAACCATGAATTATCGCTACCGAATCTACCCGAATCTCACTCAAGAACAGTCTCTCAAAGAGTGGATGGATATTTGTCGCGCTGCTTACAACTACGGTCTGCGAGAAATTGTGGTGTCCAAGTTAAAAAAGATTTGAGTGTTAGAGTGCATCATTGTTCTAGTTGTGGATATACAACAGATAGAGATGTGGCTAGTGGTCAAGTTATTAGAAATAGAGGAATAGCTCTGATTAGTACCGATGGGCAGTCGGGAATCCAAAACGCCTATGCAGACGGTTTGCCAGGGGTTGAGATATCTCAATCTAGGTCAAAGTCGAAATCCCGCAAGGGGACAACTAGGAAGTCTAAGAAGTGATTCTTAGAAGCTCCGTACCTGTGATTGTCGGAGAGATGTCACATTGAATTGCTTGGTAATAACCTAGACGAAAGCTAAAATCTATATTTTACTAATCTAAAAAGTAACAATTTACTAACTGTACTTAGAAGTACAAGACGAGATATTTCTGATACTAGCGTCTTTACCTTTGCAAACTGTACCTCTAAAATCAGTGGAGGTTCTAGTTTTACAGCAGATTTGAATAAGCGTCAAATACACCATCTAGGTATCAAAGCGAGGCATAGAGCTTATTCTAATTCTGAATTCTGTTAGCGCACCAGGGCGTAGCCCATTCAGAATTCTGAATTCTGAATTCTCCTGTAGTTTCTATGTTAACTTCTGTGAGAAAATCGGTATTAATCATGCAATGAGTGATACGCGAACAGAGCGTAGGTGAATTGAATGCTAGGAACAACGCTCCGAGGGCGCTACAAAATCGTCAGAAAGTTGGGACAAGGAGGGTTTGGAGAGACTTATCTGGCTGAAGATATGGATTTACCTCGCAATCCTCATTGCGTTGTCAAGCGATTTAAACCCCAATTGACTCAACCGCAAGCTTTAAAACAAGCAATGCGGTTATTCGATACAGAAGCAGATGTTCTTTACAGATTAGGTACTCACGAGCAAATACCGCGACTCTTGGCTCACTTTGAAGAAAATCAAGAATTTTATTTAGTTCAAGAATACGTACTTGGTGATGACCTCAGCACAGAACTCAAACTTGGTCAACAATGGAGTCAAGAAAAAGTAATTGCTTTTTTGCAGGACGTATTAAAAATATTAGAGTTTGTCCATCAGCAAAACGTTATTCACCGCGATATTAAACCTGCCAATTTAATTAGACGCGCTGCTGATGGCAAGCTTTTTTTAATTGACTTTGGAGCTGTAAAAGAAATCGGCACCTTAATGGCTAACAATCAGGGAAGAACTGTGGCCGTTGGCACTCCTGGTTATATGCCTAGCGAACAATATAATGGACAGCCACAATTGTCCAGCGATATTTACGCTGTGGGAGTCATTGGAATTCAAGCACTGACTGGTATTTCCCCTCTCCAACTACCAAAAGATCCAAAAACATTAGAATTTATTTGGCGTAATCAAGCCCAAGTCAATCCTCAACTAGCAGACATTTTAGATCGGATGGTGAAATACCATTTCGGTCAACGCTACCAGTCAGTGGTTACAGTTTTACAAGCACTGAAAAACTTAAATCTAAATCATAATCAGTGGTCAAGAACTAAGAAAATCGTCTTAGCTTTGACAGTATTAGCTATCATCTTTTCTGTAACAGCGATCGGAATTCCAAAATTACAACAACTATTTAGCTCAACCTCACAAGAACCATCAACTGTAACAAATTTCTTGATTTACGAAAATCTTACTTATGAAATTAAAATCAAATATCCTCCAACTTGGTCGTTGAAAGAAATAGGACAAAATAACACAACTACAACAGATGTAGCTAAATTTTTGTCACCTCAAAAAAATGTAGACAAGTCTTATCAAAATGATCTAACTATAGAAATTCAAGATTTGAAACAACCTATTTCATTAGATGAATATACTAACTCAAGAGTGAATGAAATAACGCAATTTCTCGCGGATGCTAAAATCGAACAATCACGTTTAACTCAATTAGCAAATCGCCCAGCACATGAAGTAGTTTATTCGGGAAAAGAAGATAAATATACTGTAAAACGGAAAGCAATCTGGACTTTAAGAAATAATAAAGCCTACATCATCACTTATGCAGCGGAAGAAAGTCAATATGATGATTTATTAAAAACTGCTGAACAAATGATTGATTCATTAGAAATTCAGTAATTTACCCAAAGGATACAGAGAGTAGGGAGAAAATTCCTAACTCTTGTAGAGACGCGACGAATCGCGTCTCTAGAATTTACCGACGAGATGGTAAGGCTCGAATTTGGGGATTTTGTAGGAGCTTTTGCACATCTGCTAATATCCGATCGCCCCAAAGATTTTTCTTGAGAACGTCTAAATCAGCAAACCTGCTATCCAAGCGCAGAGCAGCTTGTGCCAATTCTAGGGATTGTTGGCGATCGCCTTTAACATATAATGCTGTTGCCAGGGCTAGTTGAGGTTCTGCGGATTTGCTGTCAATTTCAATAGCAGCCTGAAACTGACGGATGGCTCCTTCAATATCTTGGAGTTCGTATTTGATTAACCCCAGGTTGTTAACAGCTGGTAATAATTTAGCATCCTGGACAGTTGCTTTTTCATAAGCCGCAAGTGCCCCCGGATAGTCGCCCTGGAGATGATAGCTAAAACCCCGTGCAAAGTAAGCAATAGGATTGTTAGGATCGACGCGAATTGCTTGGTTGAAGTCCGAGAGTGCGGCCTTAGTTTTTCCATTGCGCTGGTGGTTTAGACCCCGTAAAGCATAGGCTGCGGCATTTTTGGGATTTAGGCGAAGTGCTTGGTCAAAATCCCCGTTCGCTCGCCGATAATCTCCGCGATCTGAATAAAGATTTGCTCGGTTTAAATACACATCAGGAACGCTAGCGCCGCCCCATTCACTGTTAGCTTCAATTGCTTGGTTATAGGAAGTAATGGCCTCATCATACCGTCCTAACTCGCGTAACAGATCTCCTCGGAAAGTCCAAGCTAGGGAATGTTTTGAATTCAAGCGAGTGGCTTGGTTTAAATCCTCTAATGCTCTTTGTTTGTCTCCTTGCTGATAGCGCCCAGATGCCCTTCTAGTGTAGGCATTAGCATCTTTAGGATTTTGTGCAATTGCCTCGTTAGCAGTGGCGATAATTGTCTGGGGATCTGCTTGGTTTGATGGGGTAGCTGGTTGTGGAGTTGAGGCAATACCTTGTAATTCTCTCAAAGAGTTGAGTGCAGCTTGGTATTCTGCTGTTTTTCCTTGTTTTTGGTATAAATCTGCGGCTTTTTGGAAATCCGCGATCGCTCCTTGTTTGTCTTGCAATTGGACACGAACAGCCGCACGGTTTTGATAGATTTCCGCTGCTTTGGGATCGCTAATTAATATCCGGTTCACCTTCAGGTCAAAGTCACTTCTACCTTGACGTTTAATTCGCAAGGTAATTGTAGTACCCTCCTGGCCGCGAATCAGGTTAGTGGCGTCATCGAGTTTCATCTTCAAGGTTGGTTTACCATCAATTGCCAAAATTCGATCGCCAACTTTCACTCCTGCTTGCAAGGCTGGAGAGTTATCATTAACTTGTTGAATTATTAGCCCCTGATTTTGTTCGTTATTAACCTGAATCCCAATGCCGGAGAACTCAAAAAAACTCAGCGCCTTGTTATAATCGGCGATCGCTAGTTTATAATCTTTCAAAACGACGCGTAACAGACCCCGTAGAATGTAAGCATCAGGATTGTTGGGATTAAGTTGTATTATTTGGTCGTAATCAGCAAGCGCTCGTGGATAGTTATTTAAATTTACATGAGCGAAACCCCGAACAGCGTAGCCAAAGAGAGATTTGGGATCGAGACTAATGGCTTTCTCGCCATCGGCAAGCGCACTTTGATAGTCTTTTAGTTGAGCGCGGATATAACCTCGATAGGCATAAGCAATTGCATTTTTGGGAGTGAGGCGAATTACCTGCTCAAAGTCTTTAAAAGCTGTTGGGTAATCTTTGAGTTCATTGTAGGCTGCACCTCGTCGGAAGTAAGCATCAGGATTGTTGGGACTAATTTGTAGGGCTTGGTTGTAATCAGCGATCGCTCCTTTATAATCTCTTTTATCGGCTTTAGCTCCCCCCAAACTGATCAAGTCTTCAGCAGTTCGTTGTCGTGGAGCCGTTGGTTTTTCTCTAGTATTTGATTGTCCGGCTGTAGCTATATTAGGTTTAGCATCTGGTTTTGGTGTGGTAGTTGGGGAGCTGGCGGTTACTGGTTGTAAATTATTTCTCGCTGTCAAAAAGGTGTTAATCGGAATTCCTAACCTTAAAACAGTTCCTGTCTTCTCTTCGGGTTGTGTAGCTCGCCCATTAATCCCTACTAAACGTCCATTCTCGTCTAACACCGGGCCGCCACTCATTCCCGGAAGTGCCTCGTTATTGTAGACTAAGGCATAGCCTTGATCTGGGTTTTTTAGACGACTGCGAACACTCCCATTAGTAAATTGATAGCTGCGTTCAGGAATGCCTGGTAAACGGTCAGCCCAGCCTACCACATAAACCGTCATGCCTTCCCTAACCTGGTCAGAGTTGCCTAAATTAGCGATCGGGTAATTTTTTTTACTCTTGAATTGCAACACTGCCAAATCTAATCCTGGCAACTCTTTGCTGTAGTAAACTGGATGACTACCGCCATCTTGGGTGTGAATCTCATATCTTCCATCTCTGGAAACTACATGTCGATTGGTGAGGACGAAGTAAGTTTCACCTTTGCGTTCAAAAATTACTCCAGAACCAACACCGTCTCCATCAATGCGAACGGTAACTGCTTGAGCAATGTTGTTAACTTCTACCGGAGTTAAGGAGAAGGCAACTTGAGGTTTCACCAACACTACAGCTGCACCAATCAGCACTGCCGAAAGATTACGAGCAAAATTCATTGCCTCACCTCTGTTTGAATATTTGTATCAGAATAATTATTCTTAAATGATGGTGATGCCATCTGCATAAACTCTTCAATCGGAATACCCCAGCTATATTTGCTCATCTGTTTCCGCAAGGGTAGTTCGGGCTGTGTTCCATCTTGATATACATATGGTTCACCCCAAAGAGGCTCTGCGTGCCTGCCGTTGATAGCTACAACCTGACCGGCACGATTCAGTAGTGGTCCTCCACTCATGCCTTTGACAATATCATTGGTATATCCAATGCGATAGCCACCTTCCAAGGCTTTGTCTAACACTAGAGAAACTTGACCTTGGCGGAAAACAAACCCGGTATCTTGGATGCCTTGGCTGTCAAAGGGAAATCCAGAAGCAAACACTTCATTTCCCACACTCAAAGTTGATCCATGACCAAGGGATGCAACTGTATAGTTAATCTTGAGACTGCGAAACTCTAATACAGCTAAATCGTTACCCTTGAAATAGGAAATAATAGAGCGATTGCTCATCTTGGACAAATCAGCTGCGTAGATCAGACCATCAGGAGTTTGAATCTGATAAGGTGGGTTACCCGACCTGAGTACGTGGGCGTTGGTCAGCACTTGATAAACTGAGCCGTTTTTTTGAATCAGAATCCCCGATCCCAAGAAGTCTTTTGATAGTACTTTGACTGTGATCGACTCAGCTAGCTGTTGCACTTGCTTGGCGGAGTGTCGGGTGAAACTTTGTGTATCTACAACCCTAATGTTTGGTTTTGAGCCTAGCGGTGAAATAGATAAACTGCCAATACAGGCAATCAGCATCATTAAACGCCAATCCATGTTCGTTCAGATTGCGATTTACTCAACATTCCCAAGCTGGTTTTCCTGCTGGACAGGATTCACCTGTGCCTGAACTTTCTACCTGAGAGATGAACTTGCCTACATCTAGGTAAGCCGCCTCTTCGTAATAGGAGAACATTTCTTTACTATCGCCACCACTAAGGTCAATTGCTCTGCCGCCTCCGGAACCTTGGCGATCTAATAACCTTTGTAGTGTCAGTGGGGCATTAGTACCGGCTTTCAGGGTGACTAGGACTCCGTTCGGCAAGCAAGATCCACCCTTATAACTGGCAACACATAATACAGGTTGCTTACTGATTTTTCCAGCTCTGATAAAATTTAGCGTCCCGTTTTCGTAGAAACGTTGGAATCTGGCAGATATTTCTTCACAACGCTGTTCCGCAGTCCAAGGTGGGGGAAAAGAATCGTCAACCCAGCGAATGACTGGGATGTTTCCTCTGGAAGTCCGAACTATTGTTGCGGGAACACCTCCACTCATCCCACGGTAAAACTTACTACTCTGCGTGTAGCCAGGTTGAATTAGAGTGGCAGTGGAACCAAGTGCGATCGCAATGGTACTCAGTATGCGAGCAAAAAAACCTAATTTCATAGTCATCTTTACACTTTTTGTAGTTTTGAAGATATGTGGCGTAATTCAAAATAATTTTGAGTATAGAGGATATCTCGTACCAATGAATTTAATTCTTGTTGCACCACGAAAATACTTGTTGATTAATTTAATATAAATTAATACTCAATCAGTGCAAATTATGTAGTGTAGTGTTTCACCATTTATTCATCCGCCAGTCGCACAGAATTCAATTCTGAATTCTAACTCCTGAGTTCTTTATTATAAATGCAGCGACGTTCTATTACGAAGACAAAGCTTTCAGAATCGGATTTTATTAATACTCATGTACTATCAGCTAGCGATCGCATTGTGCAAGTTGCGTAAGTCCTGAATATCTCTTAGGTAGGAGGTCAATTCTTTGAATTCACAGACAAATTGATACAAACACAACTAAAATTACAAAAATTTGCTTTTACCTTATACCTAGCCGTGACATGACTTCACAATCTTCTCGCTCTGACAAAATTCTGGTTGTCGATGACTCTCCTGATAATGTGTTTTTGATCAAAACTATTTTGGAGGAAGAAGGTTACACCATTAGCACCGCAGAAAATGGTATTTCAGCATTGGCGCAATTGCAGTCATCTCCATGTGACTTGGTGCTGCTGGATTTAATGATGCCAGGTATGGACGGATACGAAGTTACTAAGCACATTCGCGGCGACATGAAGTTGTCACAATATATTCCCATACTGCTAATTACTGCCCATGATGCCCCCAATGTTGCCCACGGATTAGACTTGGGTGCTGATGATTTTATCCGCAAACCTGTAACAGTGGATGAATTATTAGCAAGAGTGCGATCGCTTTTGCGTTTGAAGCGAAGTATGGATGAACGCGATGAAATAGCCCGCCAGCGAGAAGATTTTGTCTCCCGCCTCACCCACGACTTACGCACTCCCTTAGTAGCAGCAGATCGCATGTTAATGCTGTTCCAACAAGGCGCTTTAGGAGCATTATCACCGCAAATGCAGGAAGTAATCGCCATCATGGCGCGGAGTAACATCAACCTGCTTTCGATGGTCAATACCTTATTGGAAGTTTATCGCTTTGAAGCAGGTCGCAAAACTTTGGCGTTGCAACCAGTTAATTTAGTACGTTTGCTAGAAGAGGTTGCTGGAGAATTGACACCCCTAGCTCAAGAGAAAAAACTGTCCATAAATCTAGACTTGACTAAGGAGTTAAACGCAAACACAGTGACAGGCGATCGCTTAGAATTACATCGTCTATTCACTAATCTTATAGGTAATGCAATCAAATTTACCGACTCTGGTTCAGTGACTATTCGTCTTGCTTCTCAACCCCAATTTAACAACAATAGTCAATATCAATTCTCTGGAAAATCTAATTTTGCTGACTACATTAGCATTGAGATAGCAGATACTGGTTCAGGTATTCCCCCTGAAGAACAAACGACCATATTTGAAAGATTTCGTCAAGGCAGTCACAAGAGTTCTGGTAGTGGCTTAGGACTCTACCTGGCTCGGCGAATTGTTAAGGCACACCAAGGCCTTATTTTGCTTAACTCCGAGTTAGGCAAAGGTAGTACATTTATTGTACTTTTACCCAAAAAAACATAACAAATCTAGCAATTATCAATTATCAATTATCCATTGATTAGTGTTTTCGGCCTTGCTGAATTTGAATATGAAATTTAAAAATCAACTCTTCTCAACTCTTACTCTCTGCGCCTCTGCGCGGCAGTCGCTCATGGGGGAAACCACGCCAGTTGCTCATGGGGGAAACCCCCAAGACCGCACTGGCTCCCCAAGACCGCGCTGCCTTGCCTCTGCGTGATACAAATTCATATTTATACTCAGCAATGCCGTGTTTTTAATTGTGTCCAATACAAGTTTTTTGTAGCCTAGCATAGCTGTGCTGTACCACAAATATACTGACACAGCGCTAGGATTAAATAAGTAGTTGTTTATGGCACGAAAAAATGATTACCACTGAATTATCTAACATTAGCGAGATTATCCAGAATCAGCGTGATTTTTTTCAAACTGGCAAAACGAAAGATGTCAATTTTCGCATTGAGCAACTGCAAATACTCAAACGAGCAATTATTGAACACGAACAAGAAATAATCCAGGCATTACGAGCCGATTTACATAAACCAGAAGTCGAGACTTACCTAACAGAAATTGCTGTAGTTAAAGAAATAGATTATGCCATAAAACATATCAAAACCTGGACTAAGCCCAAAAAAGCAGCCGTTTCCTTAGAATTTTTTTCCTACTCAGCCCGCATTTATCCAGAACCACTAGGGGTTGTCTTAATTATCGGTGCTTGGAACTATCCATTTCAGTTAATGATTTCACCGTTAGTAGGGGCGATCGCCGCCGGAAATTGTGCAATTATTAAACCATCAGAAATTGCTTCCCATACTTCCGGTATTGTCGCCAAAATTATTACCAAATATTTCCAACCAGCTTATATTGCAGTGGTTGAAGGAGGCATAGAAGCCAGTCAAAAACTACTAGCAGAAAAATTTGACCATATCTTTTTTACTGGTGGTACAGCCGTCGGCAAAATTGTTATGGCAGCAGCGGCAAAACATCTTACACCAGTTACTTTAGAATTGGGTGGCAAAAGTCCTTGCATAGTCGATACTGACATTAATCTTGAACACACAGCTAGACGAATTACTTGGGGAAAATTTATTAATGCTGGACAAACTTGTATCGCCCCTGACTATCTTTTAGTTGATCAAAAAATCAAAAAATCTTTAATAGATGCTTTGGGAAAATGCTTAAAAGAATTTTATGGAGACAATCCGGCAAATAGTCCTGATTATGCCAGAATTATTAATCAAAAACACTTTGACAGATTGGTTAAATTCCTTGAAGATGGTGAAGTTATTCTTGGCGGAGAAACTAACACTTCAGAGCGTTATGTCGCCCCCACAATAATTGATAATGTCTCCTTAGAAGATTCTGTAATGCAAGAAGAAATTTTTGGCCCCATTCTGCCCATAATTGAATACAGTGATATTGCAGAAGCGATCGTCTTAATTAACTCTAGACCAAAACCCTTAGCATTATACTTATTTTCTCAAAACAAAAACCTGCAAAAGCGAGTTTTGCAGGAAACTTCATCAGGTGGAGTCTGTATCAACGACACAATCATGCAGGTTGGAGTCTCATCTTTACCATTTGGTGGAGTAGGAGATAGCGGTATTGGCAATTATCACGGCAAAGCTAGTTTCGAGACTTTTTCTCATCACAAAAGCGTATTGCAAAACTCCTTCTGGCTGGATTTAAAATGGCGATATGCTCCCTATAAGAGCAAGTTGCCGCTAATAAAGAAACTTTTGGGTTAAAAGTTAGGAGTTAGGAGTGAGGAGTTGTGAGTTATGAGTTACGCCCGATGTGAATTAAGAAGACTCCTTGTCTGATAAGGAATTCTAAACTTGGCCAAAATCATGGATTTAGCAAAATAGAAGAAATCATCACGATTTCAACACTTAATTGACATTAAACGTGAGTTATCAATTTTTAACTCCTAACTTCTAACTCCTAACTCCTAACTCCTAACTATTAAAACCCAAACGCACTGCTGTAACGCTCTTCAGTCCAAGGTTCACCACGACGGTGGTAGCCATTGCGCTCCCAAAAACCAAATTCTTCACTAGCTAAAAACTCTAAACCATTAATCCATTTAGCACTTTTCCAAGCATAGAGGTGAGGAACAACTAGCCGCATTGGGCCACCGTGTTCAACTGGAAGATCTTCACCAAAAACTTTAAAGGCAAAAAAGTTTTCTTTCCGCATAAAGTCATCTATAGAAATATTAGTAGTGTAGCCGCCATAGCAGTGTTCCATAATGTGGGCTACTTTGGGGTCTAGCTCAATTAGACCCATAAAATCTGTTACTTTAATACCAGTCCATTTAACATCAAGTTTAGACCAGCGCGTTACACAGTGGAAGTCCGCTGTGAACTCATGTTGAGGTAGCGCCATAAAGTCTGACCAATTAAAGGTAGCAGGTTTTGCTAAACCCCAAACCCGAAACTCCCATTCTTCAGTGCTGACTTGGGGAGTTGCACCATAAGTTAATACCGGGAAACCTTTGGCTAAATGTTGACCTGGAGGAACGCGTTCGTTGTCTTCTTTTCCTGGCTTATGAAAAAATTTTCCTAACATAATGGGAGAAAAATAAGTTTTCTCAAGATATTTACAAGCTTTTGTGTTGAGTTGCCAATAAGCCTAGATACTTTACCCTTGAATATGATTAGGCTAAAACACATTGAAATTCCATAGTTACTTTATTTGGTCGTGCTTTGTTATTTGTCATTGGGCATATTTACAAAGAACAAAGGACAAATAACTAATGACGGTCTTAACCAGAGAGGGTATAACTCAAAAGCACATTAGCTTACTTCATGATTACTGATAAATGATAGGTAATGGGTAATGGATGTTCCCAATTACTCACTACCAATTTTTCTGGATCTAATAAGCTTGTGTAGAGTATCTATAATTTACGATCCAATCAGGAAAGCTAAGAAAAAGCATTTATCCATTAGTGATAAGTTTAATCGGAGAGTTTTGCCAATCAAATCTATCAGTGCTGTTCATGCTTTTCCTGACTGGAAAATTATGATTCTTCTTCCTCGTCCTCAGCACTTGGATAGACGAATGTAGAACGTCCGGTCAAAATAGATTTGCCCAGAGACAGAGCTTTCTTAGCTTCGATGGCGGCTTTGTGCCTCCAAGTAGCTCGGCGTTTATCTCGTTTTGATTTGGAAGTTTTCTTCTTTGGAACAGCCATGTCAGCAGATATCGTGATTTTTGACAACCTTCTTATTTTAGGCCATTCACTGACGCCAAGGATGCCAATTTAGCCAAGAATTAAGTAAAGGTATTGGGAATGGGGAATGGGGACTGGGGAAGAGGTGTGGGAGGAAGGGGAGGAAGCATAAATTCTCTATTCCCCCCACACTCCCCACACTCCCTCATCCCCCTCATCCCCCTTACCTCCCTCATCTCGCCTCCCCACGAGCCTGTTAGAAGTAGATTGGAGTTATGGCTATTTTTCAAAGAAGAGTAGCGATCGCGCAGTTTTGAAGTAAGTTGCCCAATTTTGAGCATCGGGGCGGTTGCGCCATTCTGGACGACCGACTTCTAATGTCAGAACTGGTGCGATCGCTCCATAATTTTGTACGGATACAATAATTGAAACATCTGTCACTAAAATATCTTGGTCGAAGCTCCGCTGAGCAGCTGCTCTAGCGGCCGCTTCCGCTCGTCGGAGAATGGTTTCGTAGTTTTCTTCTGGTAGGCGATCGATTGTCAAGTCAACTCTGGCTGTGTAAGCTCGTACAACTTGAGGTGCGATCGCTTCTGTCAAAAACCACGTAGGAACAGTAGATATGAGCAAAACTACTAAAGGAACTATCCGGATTCTTCTGGCAATTTGGCTAATAACTGAAAAGGGAGTGATCGATGATGGTATGTGAGCAAAAATTTGGCTCATGACCTTGTAGCTCCTTACTGACGATCTGTAAATTGAAATTAGGTGAAAGTATTTTCCGGTCTATTAACGTAATAAAATTTACATTTTATCCTAAGATTCGATGAGAATCACCTAGACTATAAAACATCAGGTTAGCTTTGTTTTTTCGGCAAAGCCAGCCCCAATTTTCAGACCAGCAAACAATAACCGACAAAGAGCGGGATGGCAAATTACTGGGCGATCGCTATTGGCATCAATCAATATCAGTTATTTCAACCTTTAAGTTGTGCCCAAGCAGATGCTGAGGCATTAAAGGATATCTTGGTGACACAAGCAGGTTTTGTAAGAGAACATTGCCTGCTAATGACGGATACTTCACCACCAATTGCAGATAGATCCACCTATCCAACTAAAGAAAATATTTTGCTGCTGCTGGAGGATTTGGCAGCAACATATTGGCAACCCGAAGACTATCTATGGTTATTTTTTAGCGGCTATGGGGTCAACTACAAAGGCAAAGATTATTTAATGCCAGCGGAGGGTAACCCCGAACTCGTGCCTGAGACGGGCATAGAATTGCGATCGCTAATGCAAAGTCTGCAACTGACTGAAATAAATGTATTGCTACTGCTTGATATTAACCGTGCTTTTGGCACCCAAGCAGATGCTCCCGTCGGCGAAGAAACCATAGAACTAGCTCAAGAATTACAACTTGCCACAATTTTTTCTTGTCAACCAGAGCAGTTTTCCCACGAGAGTAGCGAACTAGGTCACGGATTCTTTACAGCAGCTTTGTTAGAAGCTTTGCGTTCTGGTAATGGCAACAATTTGGCAGATTTAGAAAGTTACCTGAGCCTTTTGGTACCCAAATTATGCCAGCACCATTGGCGTCCCATCCAAAACCCTGCCGTTATCATCCCATCAAGATCCCAAGTAATCTTGCCAAAATTGGCAGAAGAAACCGCTTTTCAAGCAGAAGCAGTGATTTATCCGGAAGAATCCTTTGCCATTGCCCTTGCAGCTCCTCCCCTCGACGATTACTCTAAAAATCCGGGCAGATGGGGAGAAACAACTATTAACTCCAAAGCCCAGAAGCCTAATCGTAAAGAAACTCAGAAATCGTCTGCTGGCTTAGTTTCCCAGCCGCAAGCAGACACAAATCCACCACCAGAAACTTCCATAGGAGTGAACACGAGGGGAAGATTTATCCCTGATTCTCCCCAAGCCCACGCCTCTCGACGATCGGGGAATCAGCCAAACACCCCTTTGTGGAAACAGTTTATCTTATGGAGTGGAGGCAGCTTGCTAGTAGCAGGTTTAATCGCGGTAGTTTTTTTGCGTAATCAAGAAACTTTTAGAATTAAGGAAATATCAAGCAGAACGCCCAATCCTGCTGCTAGTAGTCCCAAGGCGATGGAGAATTTACCAAATGACCCTTCGATAAATAAAACCACTCCATCAGTTAGACCAAAAAACCAATCTAGCGCTCAAACAGCCTCGAATTCCGAGTCGCAAAAGCGCAATCAAGCAGTATTAGATCTGGCGAAAATGTCGCTCCAAGAAACTCAGGCTAGCGATTTGAGCTTAGCGATCGCTACAGCTAGGAGAATAAAACCTGGTGAACCACTCTATGAGCAAGCTCAGGAAAATATTAAGATTTGGAGCCGGATGATTTTAGATTTAGCAGAGGGTCGTGCTAAGCAAAGACAGTATGCTAATGCTATTGCTGCCGCTCGATTAATCGCCAAAGACGAGCCGCTTTATGCCAAAGCACAAGCGGCAATTAATTTATGGCGGCTAGAAGGCAAACAGTATGTCAGCAACATAACTCTTTTAGATGCAGCTAATGCCTTAATTAAGTCCGGACAGGCATCTACTTACAACCGTGCGATCGAAGTTGCTAAAAAAGTACCATCAGGTGAACCAGGCTTCGATACCGCCCAAAAATCAATCGATAAATGGAGTGAGAAAATTTTAGATCTGGCCAAGCGTCGCGCCGCAGAAGGAGAACTCAATGCGGCAATCGAAACTGCTACTTTAGTGCCAGAAGAGACAGCTTCTTACGAAGATGCTCAGGATGCCATCCAAAAATGGCGGAAAAAATAGTCAAAAAATAATTAGGAGTTAGGAGTTAGGAGTTAGGAGTTTTATTTTTAACTCTTCACTCCTAACTCCTCACTCCTCACTCAGTTAACAGTACTGCGATACATCTTCACCACATTCGTCGGCTAGGTAGCACAACGCTCGGAAACGTAAACCAACCACTTCTTCATATAAGGGATTGAGCTTACACATGGGCGGAATGTGAAACAGGGTTTTCCCGAATAATTTGACATCTCGTTCAAAGGGACACTGAGATGGAATCAGTTGGCACAAGCGGTGAGCTAGTTGGCGATCGCGGACTTGAATGCCATCTACCCGCTGCTTTAAGGGTTGGAGAATATTCCAGTAGGACTTGGAAACAGGACGGCTTAGCTGAGTTCCTCGATCGTCACTAGTCTCTGCTTGATTGATTGAGACCCAGCTTGCCAGAAAAATCTTTTTTGTGGTATTATCAAATACCTTCATGGTTAATCCTCTGTGTTATTGAGGCTGTTCACCTATCTGGTGAATTTATACAATGTGGCAACGAACTTTCCGGAAGATTCGTGTCCTGACTACGATATAATGTAATACCTGATTAGCCACTTAAGTCAGAACCTAATTTATTACTACGTCAAGTTAACCGCAATTTTCGCGGGATCGGTAGTGTAGTAATGTAATCTTGTTCGTAGCTTGACACAGTTTAAATTTTAGTGAAGACATCCATCGTTGGGTAGGTTTTAGTGTAACATTTACAAAACTTAAAATAAAAGGTTTTTGAAAGTATTTTTTGTAAGTGTAAATAAGGGTAATACCCTGGTGGGCAGCCTTTACTCTCCGTGTTTGTGCGTTCTTGCGTCTTTATATTCTGTTAACTGCTGGTTGAATATGGCAGAACCAGAGAAAAAATCTCCCTTAGCCTTGAGTATGAGGCTACCCCAACAAAGTTTGCCTGACTAGGATAATCAGGCTAATATTAGTGATTTTTCGGCAATTTGCAATCTACAGCGTCTTGGGGCTAACTTACCTGGGGTTAGCATTGGGCTACATTCCTGGTTTACGCATGAACCGCGCCACCATTGCTTTAGTCGGTTCTGCCTTTTTAATTGCTTTAGGTGTTCTGAATTTACAGGAGGCATGGCAAGCCATTGATGCTAATACCATCGTGTTTCTGTTGAGCATGATGGTAGTGAACGCCAATCTATCTTATGCAGGGTTTTTTCGGCGATCGCTATCAGTGATATTGAGTATCACTCGCAGTCCTTTAGGTTTGTTGATTGCTTTAACTTTTGGCAGTGGTATACTTTCGGCCTTTTTTCTCAATGACACTCTGGCGCTAGTTTTTACACCCTTAACCTTGAGTTTGACTCAAGCTTTGGGTTTAAATCCGATACCTTATTTACTAGCGATCGCAGGTGCAACTAATATCGGCTCGGTAGCAACTTTGAGCGGTAATCCTCAAAATATCCTGATTGACTCCTTTTCAGGGATCTCCTATCTAGAATTTCTGCGTGTATTAGCGCCAGTTGCTCTTGCTGGCTTGGTAATTCAGGTGATATTACTGTGGCTACTTTACCCAGATGTCCGCTCAGTCAAACCTTGCCAAATATTACCCACCACCAACCAACGGATTTATAAACCCTTATTTAATAAAACATTAGTCATCACAACTGGGCTGCTAATTGCATTTACTGTCGGCTTACCCTTAGCTGAGTCAGCTTTAGTTGCTGCTAGCTTATTGCTAATTACTCGGCGCGTTAAACCCCAGCGCATTTTGCAAAAGGTGGATTGGAACCTGCTGGTAATGTTTTCTGGATTATTCATCCTGACGCGAGTCACGCAAAAGTTGAATTTGCTCCAGCCATTTACCCATGCAATCAACTCTGCTGCGAGTTTACTGGGTGTAACTGTCGTTTTATCTAACTTGATTTCTAATGTTCCGGCTGTACTCTTATTACAACCGCTGATTTCTCAAGGTGATACTAAGTCTTGGCTGTTGCTAGCAGCAGGATCAACATTGGCAGGGAATTTAACTTTGTTTGGTGCAGTCGCCAACCTGATTACTGTAGAAGCTGCTGCGGATTTAGGTTACAAGCTAACTTTTTGGGAACATCTCCGCTTTGGAGTGCCGTTGACGGTATGTACTGTACTTATAGTATATTTCTGGGTTCATTGAATATAGCGCTTCTGGATTGAGTGCAATATAGACCTAACCCCCAGCCCCTTCCCTACTAGCGTTGGGGAGCAAGATTCAAAGCCTCTCTCCTTTTAGGCTACGGTGTATACACAAGTTTGAAATAGCGGATTAACCAAGGTTTACCCCACCCTAACCCTCCCCGTATGTATTGGGGAGGGAACTAGATTTCCGGTCTCCCCAATGCATCGGGGGGATTAAGGGGGGTAATTCGAGTGTGTACACCGTAGTCTAAAAGGAGAGAGGTCAAAGTGTATTGCTTTCATTCAGAACCCCTATATGTTCAGGCAGGAGTTCCATTTAAAAGTTGTAACTTTTGGGGAAACTGCATGGTGTGTAGATAAGCATATCTGCCACCTTTAGTAAGTAATTCGCTGTGAGTGCCTGTTTCTATGATGTAACCGTTTTCTAAAACTACAATTAAATCAGCATTCTGGATAGTTGAGAGCCGATGGGCAATAACTAGACAAGTACGATTTTTTAGTAATTGCTGGAGTGCTTGTTGAATGAGGTGTTCTGACTCCGTATCTAGAGCGGAAGTTGCTTCATCAAGGATGAGGATTGGGGGATTTTTCATCAAAGCTCTAGCGATCGCAAGTCTTTGTCTTTGTCCTCCCGATAGCTTCATGCCACGTTCTCCGATTACGGTATCATAACTTTGGGGAAGGCTGATGATAAATTCATGGGCGTGGGCAACTTTAGCCGCAGTTTCAATTTCTGCATGATTTACACCAGGCTTACCGTAAGCAATATTTTCCCGCACAGTCCCGTGTAGTAACAGGGTTTCTTGAGAAACAATACCCATTTGACTGCGTAATGACTGTAAAGTGACATCACGGATATCGTGTCCATCAACCAAAATCTGTCCTTTTTGGGGATCATAGAAACGTGCAGCTAAATTCGCCAGTGTACTTTTCCCTGCGCCTGAAGAACCGACAAGTGCAACTGTCATTCCTGGTTGCATATTTAAGGTGAAGTTATGAATGACAGGTTGACTAGAAGTATAAGCAAACTCAACTCCTTCCCAGCGAATATTACCTTCAATTGGGGGAAGTGCGATCGCATCTGATTTTTCTTTAACTTCCGGTTGGATATCTAGTGTTTCAAAGATGCGTTCCAATGAAGTTGCGCCCTTTTGGATGACGTGCATCACCTTACTAAAGCGTTTTGCCGGTTGATTAACGTGGTTCAAATAAGCCAAAAAAGCTGTCAAATCACCTACAGTCATTCGACTCTCCATCACTTCCCAAGAACCATAGGCTAGAACAGTGATATAACCGAGATGATTCATAAAATCAACTATTGGTGAAAAGCCAGACCAAAGTTGGACAGCGCGAATATTTGCCTCCATATTCTGACGATTGTGTTCAAAGAAGCGATCTATTTCATAACCTTCATTCGCACAAGCTTTGATTAATTTAATATTAGATAAAGTGTCCTGGAGATGATTATTAATTTCTGCACTTTGCTGCTGTACATCTCGGTAAGCTCCCCGCATCCTTGAACCAAAAAACTGGGTAAGGAACATCATCATGGGTAAAGTTATTAAAATCAATAGCGTGAGTTGCCAATCTGCGTAAATTAGATAAGTGACAATCACCACAAATGTGAATATCTCAGCAACAATTTCTGCAACTTCTGTGGTAACTAACTTTTCTAAAGCATCGACATCTCGCATTACTCGTGTCATCAGCGTTCCTGTTCGCTGATTTTCAAAAAAGCTCAAGGAAAGTTTTTGCAGATGTTGATATAGTTCATTTCTGATGTCAAAAATTGTTTTTTGTCCAACTAAAGACATCATATAACTGCGAGCGAAATTTAATACTCCAATTAACAGGGCAATAATGGCAATACTCAACCCTACCCAAGGGATCAAGTTAAATTTTTTCTCTGGAATTATGACATCAATAATATAGCGGGTAATTTGCGGAATAATTACCTGCAATAAAGAGAGAAAAAATATAGTACTAGAACCTGCTAAAAGTGGTAATTTGTGCTGCCAGATATATCCATAAAAACGCTTATATAGAGTGAAAGCAGAAGGCTTAAGTTGAAAATCCGAGGGATTATTTTGGGCAATCTGGCGAATAAAGTTCGCTTGCACAGGTGTTACACTCCTAGCATAATTTATATAAGTAAAACAGCGTAAATAATTCAATATTTGTAGTAAGGACTTTAGTCATGAGAAAGGGCTAAAGCCCTTACTACGAGCTAAATATTTCTAACTTTATATTAATTAACATAGTTTGGTTTATGATCACGGACTTACTTAACCTAATATTCAAACTGCTTTGCATTTTGGTTTATTCGCATAGTTACGCCCCCACCAAATCACAAACCCCGTCAACGATAGCGTCGCCGAAACAATGCCCATCGCTATGTAAAATCCCATCATTCCTAATCCTCCATAACTACCAGTATGTAAAGCATCTGCCCAAGCTTTTAGTTGTTCTATAGCTGGTGTCTGGAAGAAGTTTTCTACCTGCAATACTTCACCACTATATCGATCCAAAAATACAAAACTTTTACCTTCTGAAGTAATTTCATGTGGCAACTTAAAACGTACCCGCACTGTGGAATTTTCATCTTTAGGTAGATATAAAATCGTTGGTTGTCCCTCTGGCATAGTTTCTATGGCTGTTTGTAGAAATTGGTCTATAGTTAAGGACTGTTTATTGCTTTGCAAAGTAGAGATAGGTTTTTCAATTTCTTCTTTACCCATCATCAAATACCCTAAGTTTTTGATGGGTTTATCAAATACCATTAAACTGCCACTACTAGCAATTAATACTAGAAAAACGACTGAAAGCACTCCACCTACTTTATGGAGGTCGTAGTGAATGATCCGCCACTTAGCTTGCCATCGTACTTTAAAACCGACTGATAATTTTTTCCATCCATTCCACAGCATTAAACCAGTAATACTCAACACCAGTAACAAAACACCACATAACCCGACGACAAAGGAACCGAATTTACCCGCGAGTAGATGGGTGTGGAGTTGATTGATGATTTTCATCCCAAAGCGATCGCGTGGATAAATTCCTAGTATTTTTCCTTCATAAGGATTCATGTAAATATCAGTCTTAGCCTTGGTAGGAGGATTAATCAGCAGATGATAAGGTTCATTAGCTTGTCTAGGAATCGTTATCCACTCTAATTTTTCATCTGAATATTGTTGATGAATGATCGACTCTACCTGCTGAAGAGAAATCCGCTTTTCTTGGGGAATTACCTGATGTGTGTGGAGATGAACTATGGGATTGACTTCTTTATCAAACACTAGGATGCTACCCGTCAAGCTAATTATGACTACAAATACACCAACTATCACCCCAATAACTCGATGAATTATTACAGCAGGACGTTTCATTTATTACTTATACCTCCTGTGAAATAGGATTTACTGAGTTGACTACTGGACGTAACACTCGTACCAGGGCTGGATAAGATTCTCTACCTTTGTTGTAGACTTTTACAATGTCACCCAAGGGTTTAGAAAGCAGATTCAAATTCCCCCAAAATAAGACTAAATCTCCAGCTTGAATTTCTTTTGGTACTACTCCTACATGAAAGACTGTTGAAAGTATAACTAACACTAACAGCCCAAACCATGTAAGCAAATCCATCAAAATTTCTGTTCCAGATTTAAAGACTTCTAGGCGGATGGCGTGATGGAAAAATGATTCTTGATGCTCAATAAACTCTAGTCTTTTGGCTTGCGTTGTTGAAGCGGCAATATTTTCTTGAGCAGTCAACATCTTGAGACTAGATTTTTGAATAAATCGGCCAAAAACAAAGCCAATTAAAATGGGTGGAATGACAGCAATTAATAAAGCTGGTAGCCACGCTGGTGCTAAGGTAAGTTGCCAAATAATTACAGAAATCGTTTGAGAAACAATTTTCCACGAATCTTTGTGGATAATATCTAATCCAGGTTTAGCGCGATTACAGTGATAGAGAATGTGGGAAATATCTTCAGCACTTCGTTCTTCTTTCCGCCGTTGAAGATAGGTTCTCTGTAAACAAATAATCAACCGCGCTTCGTAGATTTTATCAATGAGCTTATCACCGAATTTAATCAAGCCTAAACCAAGCAATAAACCGCCAAAAACTAAAATATAGTTTCCTAGAGACGCATTCAAATCGACACTACCTTTTTTGAGGTCGTCTACTACTTTCTTGCCCATCCAAGCAATACTTGGTTCTAAAGCTGAAACAACTATGGTAGAGAGAATTGCAGCTGCTAACCACTGGGGATAGGTAAGCAAAATCCGCATCATATCCAATAACAGAGAAGGAACTGGATTATTTTTCAGCAGTTTTTTCATGCTCGCTGTAATCTTAGCCGCTTTTGCAGTGAAACATTTGCTACAGGGGCAATCAAACAAGTCAACAGAACACTAGTAAAGGGGACTGGGGATTGGGGACTGGGGACTGGGGACTGGGGACTGGGGACTGGGGATTAGGGACTGGGGATTGAGTGCCAAATCTAAAAATTATGATGGTTGCTTTTACCCACGACAAAATTTTAAAAAACTTTTTCCCAGTACCCAATACCCAGTACCCATTCCCTGAGCGGTGTTTCTCCCCTACAAGCAAGTAGGTATAGTGGGGGACTTCTCGCCCCGACCTGTTGAATAAAATCAGATTGGTTTGCATACTATAAGATGAGATTAATTAATGACAGGGCAAGTTAGCGCTTGCCCCTTCTTTTTGGCTGAGAATGCCTTTATTCTGTCTGCTTCGATAAAACCTCTAAATCTCTCTAGATTGATGTTGAAAAACTGAGGTTAATTGAGTTTGGTTAGTGGTTTTAATTGCTGAGGTTGGCTAAGACTGCGGAAGTAGAGGCTACCGACGATCGCCCAAAAGAGCAGATATCCAAAAGCCTGAAGTAGATACAGCTTTTGGGTGTAGCCAAATATAGTTTTTAGCAAAATGCCGGGAAACTGCTGATCGGGTAAAATCCCTGAGAGATCCCAAACCTGGGGCCCCAAAATACAAGAGGTATTACTTAGCCCACAAATATCTGCAACTGAGGAGTTGATTTGACTCCAAGCGATCGCAGCTGCATCTAAGTGTCGCAAAGCAGAAATCACCAATCCAGAGACAATCAGCAGCAGAAATACGCCCATTATTTGGAAAAATTGACTCAAATTAATGCGGATGCTCCATTTGAATAGCAGCATACCAATTACAACTGCGACACTTAGTCCGGCGATCGCGCCAAGTACTGGTGTCCAGCCTTCTTGAAACTTAGCGACAATAAACAAAGCCGTCTCTAAGCCTTCTCGAAATACGGCGATAAAAATTAGGCTGAAAATTGCCCAAGCTGATTGGTTATCTTGTCCTAACGCGCTTTTGACAGAACCCTCAATCTCGGCTTTGAGAAATCGTGCTTGTTTAGTCATCCAAATCAGCATCCAACTCAGCATTGCGATCGCAATTACACCCAGTCCCACCTCAAATAATTGCTTGAAGACAGGCGCATAAAGTAGATCAGATGTCTGCAATCCTTGGATACTTAAATTTAGTAATAAACCAACTACAAAACTAGCTATAGTGGCACTAAAAATTCCTAAATATACCCAACGATGCAGTTTTTGTTGTTCAGCTTGTTGTAAACAAGCGAAGACAATACCGACAACTAAAGCAGCCTCTACACCTTCTCTGAGGGTAATAAAAAAAGTTGGTAATGCAGCACTCCAATTCATAGGAAGTTAAATAGTTCCGGTAAGTGATGGTTCTACGGTTTCAATAGTCGTAGACTCTTTACCTTCAACAGATTTTTCCTGCTCTGGACGATGCTTTGATTTTTTTGACTTATGTTTTTTTACTTCTTCAGCCTTAGCAGCAATCTTTTCATCTTCAGTAGATTTGGAATCTGCTACTGGTTTAGTCTCGCTTTCGGTCGCATCTTCTTTACTTGGATGATCCTTGGACTTTTGGGACTTATGTTTGCGGTCTTGTTCCTTTTTAGCTTTATCCTCTGACGGTTTCGCCAAAGCTGCTGCTGGTAAAAGGAGTGTAGAGGCGATCGCTATTACAGTATTAGCTAGAAAAACTCTCCGGTACATAGTTTTATAACCCTGTTTGTTGTGCATAGTAAGAGTTTGGCAGATAAACATAACAGAAAAATAACAACTGGGTTCTGGATTTTAAAAACTCCAAGAAAGATTGAAACCATAGATAGCAGAAGCACTCTGTAAATCTACAAGCTCGTCTACAAAGCGATTTTGCTGATCAAACGTTGTCCTAATTCTGTCATTTTTGATGCCGCCAATATTGCGTCCATAAAAACGAAGGAGTAAGTGGTTAGGCGCGATCGCTATCTCATCTTGCAGATAAAAGTTAAATTGTTGTTCGCTCAGTTCATAGTTAGCTTTCACATCCACCCTATCTACCAATCCTGCATCCCGGTCACGAAAACTACCTTCAAAACCAGCACTCAAACGATGATTTTCCCCCAGCAAAAAGTTAAAACCTAGAGTTGCTAACCATTCTTGTTCGTTGGTATTACGAATTTCGTTGATGCTGGTGCTAGTAGGTGAACCAATTAACCCAGGTGTATTAGCAGGATTGTTAGTAAAGTTTTGAGTAGTGGTGATGTTGGTTTCAGCTTTATCTTGGGTATTTTCTAGTCTTTGAAACAGCAATCCCAAATTCATTTGAGCATTGGGATTAAATTTGTGTTCCCAAATCCCACTCATCCGCCAAGTAAGATCCCTAAATGACTCTTGAATTGTATTGTCTCGTTCTCCAATGCGTTGGATTCGCCCATTATTACAGCAATTTTCAGGTAATTGAACCACAAGTTACGGTAATATCGAGCTAGAGTGATTGTTTTATTAGATGCCAGTATCTTACTCAGAGGATTTGCGTCGTCGCGTGATTACAGCTTGGGAA
>JAESFX010000301.1_pt1 | contig 24529 bp, 14 predicted proteins | sample 9269501 | NCBI WGS metagenome assembly JAESFX01 (sample SAMN14515570, study PRJNA621655) | algae metagenome | isolation source: Desmonostoc geniculatum HA4340-LM1 and co-occurring heterotrophs from cave... | place: USA: Maniniholo cave, Kauai, Hawaii | collected 2009-07-28
TGGTCGTATTAATTGATGAAATAATTGGCTCATTACCCTTGCACCCAGTCGCTGTCGGGCTTGTGTAATGGCCGACTTACAAGGTACTCGCCAATATTTACCAACTTTCACCCATGCTTCACTCAGTGTAAGCATTGCCCACTCGACATTTATTAACAATGGTGCAAGATGTGACCATACACCAATTTTCAGGGTTGATTGTGGTTTTTGTAGCTGACAACAGCTGCTCTGAGATTACCTTGGTGTTGAGAAAGAAGCCGATCGCCTTCGTCTTTTTCTAAACCAGTCCAGTGCATTAATAGAGCTAGTTTCACCCATTTACCACTATGTTCTAATAAAAAACCGGCAGCTTCCCGACTTAAACCTGTGAGGTCTTGTAAAATTCGCAAAGCGCGATCGCGTAACTTTTGATTTGTTACCGCCACATCCACCATGCGATTACCGTAAACTTTGCCCAGTTTGACCATTACCCCAGTAGAAAGGATATTTAAAGCCAACTTTGTGGCTGTACCAGCTTTCAGGCGAGTTGAGCCAGCGATGATTTCTGGCCCCGTCAACAGGCGAATATCAACATCGGCATCACAGCTAACTTGTTCAGCCGGAACACAGGCGATAAAAATAGTAGCAGCTCCCCGCTGACGAGCCGCATTCAGGGCACCGTGGACATAAGGCGTTGTCCCACCCGCAGTGATGCCAACTACAACATCTAGCTGTGTAATGTGTCGCCCTGCGATCGCAGTTTCACCATCTTCGATGCTATCTTCTAAATCCTCAGAACTGCGTACCAGCGCCCCAGCCCCACCAGCAATAATTCCCTGTACCAACTCTGGTGGCGTACAAAAAGTAGGGGGACACTCAGCAGCATCTAATACCCCTAACCTACCACTTGTACCCGCACCAATATAAAACAGGCGTCCTCCCCGGTGTAAACGCTCTGCGGTGCGTTCAATTGCTTCTGCCAATTGAATTTTCGCCGCCGCAACTGCTGCGACTGCCCTTTGGTCTTCGTTATTAAACAGCTCCACCAATTCCAGAGAACTTAGCTGGTCTAAGTTAAGACTGTTAGGATTTACTAGCTCAGTTAAAAGATGCCCGCGTTCGTGTAAATTTGTCATTTGTCCTTTGTCATTTGTCCTTTGTCCTTTGCCACTTGTCCTTTGTCATTTGTCCTTTGTCAAAAACGGATTACCAATGACTAATGACCAATGACTAATGACCAATGACTAATTACAACAATCCTTCCAATTTCCGACGAATTCTCTCTATTTCAGAATCAGGCAATTCTGGTTCTTCTGGTGGCTGTTGGTTGGGACGAGAGGTGTCCTCAAGAGTATCGTCTTTCTGGGCATCTGGTTGCCAGTCGGTTTCTTCAACGTTAAGTTCTGGAACTTTACTGACTAAAGGGCTGTTTTCTGGGATGATTTCCCAGTCATATCCAACACTTTCGCAAAATTCCTTGATTTCCTCAGCATCGATCGCCTCTGGTGTGGGTGTGGGGAAATCTTGAGCTTCCAGCATCAAAGCAAAGCGCGTGGCGTCGTCTTCTGACTCGAACATCAGAATTGTATTGCTATCGCCCTTCCGAATCGAGTGAATCCCCTCATTTTCCGTTCGAGCATTAAACATTAACACAAAAACACGCATAAATGTAATTATCTATTATTTTTCAGTTCCAGATCTTCTATTTATATTAAAGTTCTAGGTTATGCATCAGGAAAAGTCACAACCACAATTTTCACTTTATTCAGATTTTCCTGAAAGCGTCAACATCATCAGCATAAGTATTGGATCGAGCAAATGCCGTAACTTAACCCATGAGGTCTGGGGTTTAGTTAACGTATCCTGGAAATGGCATACTGAATCAATGTGCCTGTTAATGCTTGTGTGTGCCAGCTAAATCCGGCAATTAATACAGTGAAAGGAAATGACTAAATCTCCCAATCAAGAGCATCACTCCCCTTCCCCTATTCGTAAGCGTCTGTGGTTGCTGGTGTTGAGTCGCGGTGGCATTGCTTTGGGGGGACTTTTGCTGATTGGAATTGTCGGTGGTGTTTGGCGGTTGTGGATTTTTGTCCAAAAAGAGTTAACGCCTTTGGCACAACAAAGTCTCACCACTACACTCAACCGTCCAGTCCAACTCGGAAAAGTCACACAATTTTCGTTGACGGGAGTGCAGTTTGGTGCATCAGCTATCCCAGCGACACCCACAGATCCAGATCGAGCCACAGTCGAAGCTGTGGAAGTGACTTTTGACCTCTTGCAGTTAATTTTTAACCGCCACCTCAAGCTAGATGTCACCTTAATCAATCCAGATATTTACATTCAACAGGATGACCAAGGGCGCTGGGTTTCCACTACCATAGCGTCCTCAGGTGAAGCCAGCATCATTAAAACTGATTTGGACGAACTGCGGTTTCGCAATGCCAAGTTGGCGTTAATGCCGCAGAAGAGGGATGGGGAGCAGGGGAGCAGAGGAGCAGAGGAGCAGAGGAGCAGAGGGGTAGAGGGGCAGGGGGGCAGAGGGGAAACTTCTAAGTCAGAACTCAGCGCTCAGAACTCTCCTGTATCATTTTCCCAACTCAGCGGATCTGCCCAACTTTTAGCAAACAATCAGTTGGTCAGGTTGGAAGTCGGGGGTCAAGCAGACAGTGGTGGTAGTATTTCCATTCAGGGAGAGACGCGTTCCAAGGTATTAGCAGGGAATTTACAGTTGCGAGTACAAGATTTCCTGGCTGCGGATATTACTCGGCTAATTGAGTTACCTGTGAATTTACAAGGGGGTCGAGTCAATGGTGATTTGTTGGTTCAGTTGACGCCAGAACAGCCGACTTTATTGTTTGGTAGTGCTGCTGTGCAAGGGGTGACGGTTGAATTGCCGAAAGTGCCGCAACTGTTGAGCAATACCCAAGGAAATCTCCGCTTCCAGGGAACCCAATTGCAGTTAGATAATGTTACTAGTAGCTATGGCAAAATTCCCCTGGTGGCTACGGGAATCATTGACACTCAAGCGGGCTTCAACTTGGCAGCGCGTGTAAATGCGGTGAGTTTGGCTAATGCCCAGGAGACTCTCAAGGTAAAATTACCTGTGCCGATCGCTGGACAAGTACAAGCAGATTTACAAATTACTGGATCGACTAAAGAGCCAATTCTCTCAGGCAAAGTTGCCACGATCCAAACTGCCCGGATTGATAAACTAGATTTTAATAGTATTACTAGTAAATTTGAACTTGTTACTAGTTCTTCTTTAATTACTCTCAAAGATATTCAAGGGTTCGCCAAAGTCGGTGGTCAAATTACAGGCGCTGGCACAATTCAAATTGGTAAATCTCCGCGACTGGATTTGAATTTCGCTGCGAAGAATGTTCCAGGGGATGCGATCGCTAAAGTTTACGAAACAACGCCCAATTTCCAAATTGGTAATCTCTCGGCGACAGCCCAACTCTTCGGTGCTGCTACCAATGTCCAAACTGTGGTACAATTTCAAGCCCCTAACGGAACTTATCCGGGAACTGGGGAAGTGGCCATAGCTCCCAATCGTACCCTCTCTTTCCGCAATGTAGCTCTGAATGTCGGTGGTGGTACAGTCCGGGCAACTGGTAGTTACGCCAATGAACGCTTTCTTGCTGTTGCTGTTGCCTCCGGGGTACAGGTGCAACGTTTTGTAGATCCAAATCAACTGCAAAATGTCTCTTTGGCGGGGGCACAATTCAATGGTCGTCTCATCCTAAGAGGCAGCACAGCACCATTTGCAATTGCCACGATTCGCCCTGAAGGTGCAGCAGTGAAAATTGGTGGTGGTACAGTTGCAGTTTCTAATATCCAACTCCAAGACCAAAATTTCTTTGCTCAACTTGTAGCTAATAATGTGCGGCTGGGACAAATATTGAAACAGTCTCCCCCGGCTTTAAATAATCCTTTGGCGGGTACGTTCCAAATCGCAGGTAACAGAGATAATTTCAGCCTGAAAACTCTCCGTGGCACTGGTGAAGGTCGTCTTGCAATTGGCGGCGGTACGGTGACAGCGAAAAATATCCAACTTGCTGAGGGTTTCTATCAGGCACGGGTTCAGGCGAAGAATTTACCTGTGCAGCAATTGGCAGCAGTACCAAAGCAGTTTCAAGGAGCGTTAACTGGTGAAGTGAATGTGGCGGGTTCTGTTGAGTCCTTCCAACTGCAAAACATCCAAGCCAGCGGTCAAGGACGGATAAATGTTGGGCGTGGAACAATTACAGCCTCTAATCTGCAACTTGTTAATGGTGGATATCAGGCGCAAATCCAAGCAAAGAATGTACCTGTGCGGCAGTTGGCAGCAGTACCAGCGCAGTTTCAAGGTGCGTTAACTGGTCAGTTCAACGTCGCGGGATTAGTTAATTCTTTTGAGCCACGAACTATCCAAGCCAACGGTCAGGCACTGATAAATGTTGGCGGTGGAGCGATCGCAGCTTCTAATATTCAAGTGGGTAATGGTGTATACCAAGCACAAATCCAAGCAAATAACGTACCGTTGCAGCAGTTGGCAGCAGTACCACCGCAATTGAGGGGAACGTTAACTGGTCAAGTCAACGTGGCGGGTTCTGTTGAGTCCTTCCAACCGCAAACAATCCAAGCCGTTGGTCAGGGACAGATAAATGTTGCCGGTGGAACGATCGCAGCTTCTAATATTCAAGTAGCCAATGGTCGCTATCAAGGGATTGTTGACGCTTCCGGTGTGGAATTAAATCGGTTAAATCAGCTATTGCGGGGTCAATTTGCTGGGAAGTTGCAATTAGCTGGCATCTTGGGTTCGTCTCAATTAGCCGATGTGCGTGCTGCTGGACAGGTGCAGTTATCCCAAGGTATCCCTGGCTTTGAGCGACCACTGACAACTGCGATCGCTTGGAATGGTGAAAGGCTGACCATTGACCAAGCAATCACTCCCGGTTTAAAGGTTACTGGTAACATATTAGCCAATGCCAAACAACCAGGCATACCGGAAATTACTGCCTTAAATCTCAACGTCCAAGCCGAAAATTACGACTTAAAACAGTTACCCATCAATCTTCCCAATCAGGTTGCGGTGGCGGGGAGAGTCGATTTTAATGGACAAGTCACTGGCAAGCTACCTTTGCCAAATGTAGTCGGGCAAATTAATTTACGAGACTTTGTTGTTCAAGATATTGCTTTTGAACCGCTGTTAACTGGAAATATAAATTCAGCGCAGGGACGCGGTTTGAATTTGAATTTGGCAGGAAACAGCGATCGCCTGGCCTTCAATTTAGATGCCAATAATCGCCCGCAATCCTTTTTAGTCCAATGGCAGCAAGCCTTGGCATCAGGTAATGTTAAAGGAAATGATTGGACACTCAAAGTTGCAAATTTCCCCTTACAAATATTGAATTTGACCCCGCCAGCAATTACTCGCTTGGGTGCTGGAAAAATAGCTGGGTTGTTAACAGGAGATTTGGTCTTTAATCAACAGACATTCGCAACAAATGGAAATTTAGCGATCGCCAACCCAGAAATTGGCCGGGTAAAAGGCGATCGAATAGCTGCTCAATTCCGTTACGGTAATGGTAAAGCGACACTCACCAGTAGCGAATTTGTCAAAGGTAATAGTATTTATGCTGCTGTTGGGACTTTTGCTCAAACCGCTCAAGGGCCTCAATTACAAGCTAAACTCAATGTCAAGCAGGGCAAAATTGAAGATGTTCTCGCTCTAGCACAAGTTGATTTACAAGATTTGCAAGGTGGTTCAGCCCCAAAGTATGGCACAGCAGCGGATCTGACCACCAACTCCCAAGGCTGGCCAAACCAACCGTTATTGACCCAACTCCAGCGGTTCTCTGAAATTGAAGCCTTGGTAGCAGAACAGGAACAACAGCGGCTTGATTCCACTCCCATACCGGATTTAGCTGATTTAAAAGGCACTTTCAACGGACAAGTGGCTCTAGATACAGCTAATGGATTGGCAGTGCAATTTAATTTGAATGGAGAAAACTTTGCTTGGGGTAAAAAGGAAGAACGCAGTCGTTATTATACTGCTGAAAAATTGATTGCCGAAGGCAACTTTGAAAACGGTGTTTTGAGTTTGCGACCTTTACGAATCGAATCTCAGAACAGGTTGATTGCCTTCACAGGTAACATTGGCGGTGATGAACAATCTGGTCAATTGCGGGTGAATAATTTTCCGATACAAGTATTGGATAATTTTGTCAAACTACCAGTTGGCATTACAGGTAATGTTAACGCTACAGCAGCTTTAGCAGGCAGCATTGGTAATCCCCAAGCGAGAGGGGAATTGCAAATCACAGAAGGAACACTAAATCAAAACCCAATACAGTCAGCAACGGCAAGCTTCAGCTACGCCAACGGACGCTTAAACTTTGGTAGTACTCTAGCAGTTGCCGGTCCTCAGCCTGTGGATATTACTGGCAGCATACCTTATAAATTACCTTTTGCAACGGTTGCACCAGACAGCGAGCAAATCAGTTTGGATATGAAGTTAGAAAACGAGGGCTTGGGACTGTTAAACGCATTGACTAATCAAGTGGTATTTGAGAAAGGCGAAGGACAAGTAGACCTCAAGGTGCGTGGAACATTGAAACAACCAGAAGTAGATGGAATTGCCACTGTTAATAATGCTACTTTTTCAGCCCAAGCTTTGCCGGGTAAACTTAGACGTGTTACAGGCAAAGTGTTGTTTAACTTTGACCGCATCTTAGTAGAAAATCTTCAGGGTAGATTTAGCCGAGGAAAAGTAGAAGCTGCTGGAGAAATTCCTATTTTTAACAATGAAAAAGTGACCATCAACAATCCTTTGACCATTAATCTCGAACAGCTAGCATTGAATCTCAAAGGACTTTACCAAGGAGGCGCTAGCGGTAATTTGCAGATTACTGGTTCTGCCCTCAACCCACTAATTGGCGGTAGAGTAGACTTGTTTGACGGTCAGGTATTGTTGGCAGAATCTACCGACACCGCTACATCTGCAAATGATGATGGTCTTGGCTTATCATCTACAAAAGCCAATAAGCAGAATCAAGCGGAAATTGGCAATGGCATAGGAAATGCAAACGCCAGATTTAATAATCTAGATTTAGAACTAGGTAAAAACGTCCAAATTACCCGTCCACCTATTCTCAGCTTCCGTGCAACTGGTAGTCTCATAGTCAACGGCTCAATTAATCAGCCAATACCAGATGGTACCATCCGATTAGAAAAAGGTGGCGTAAATTTATTTACTACTCAATTTAACCTTGCTCGTGGCTACAAACACACTGCAACTTTTAGTCCCTCCCAACCCCGCGACCCTAACCTGGATATTCGGTTATTTGCTAAGGTACTAGACGTAACTCAAAGTAATGATTTCACCCGAATAAATACTACAGGTTTATCAGCCTTAGAGAGTGTTCGAGTCGAAGCTACTATTAACGGTCTCGCCAGCAAACTAAATGAAAATTTAGAACTAACAAGCAGTCCGTCACGTAGTCAAACCGAAATTGTTGCTCTTTTAGGAGGTGGATTTGTAGACACCCAAGGACGCGGTGACAGTACTTTGGGTTTGATTAACATTGCAGGTTCAGCTGTGTTCAACAATTTTCAGTCAGCTTTTAACCAGATTGGTAGTACCTTTGGCTTAAGCGAACTGCGGATATTTCCTACCATTCTTTCTGAGAATCCCGAAGCAGGAAGAAATAGTTCAACTTTGGAATTAGCAGCGGAAGCCGGAGTTGATATTACTTCTAAAATATCCATTTCTAGCATCAAAATTTTAACAACAAATGACCCCTTTCAATGGGGTGTTAATTACCGGATAAACGATGAATTTCGTGTACGCGCTTCTACTAATTTAACTGATGATAGTCGTGCTGTTGTGGAGTATCAAACACGGTTTTAATTTAAAATCTAAAATTCGATGAAATGGAAAAAATTTAGGTCAGGTTAAGTAAATATAATTTTGTCATCAAGCTACGATTTTTCATCTATTACTTTCACAACAGATCGACTAGATTGGGCTAGATAAATACCTACTAAAACTACGGCAAAAGTCACCCAGTCAAACAAGCCAACCTGTTCTGAAAAAATGAACCAAGCAAAAATCGAAGCTAAAACTGGTTCGGCCAGAAGAGTGACGGCGACAACTCGTGAAGAGATTCTGCTGAGGCTGTAAGCTAAAAGTCCCTGACCCAACACTTGGCAGAAAAGGGCTTGAAAAATAATAAAAAACCAACCCATCCACGAATAGGGGAGTAGTCTATCTTCCAGGAATGGAACGACAGGTAATAAAAACATTGTTGTGATTCCACAGCGCCACAGCATGATAGTTGCGGTGCTAAATCGAGAACGGAGTTGTTCTATGAGCAACATACACGTTGCCATGAAAATCGCAGTCAGAAACGCTAAGACATCACCAAGGAATTGGTCACTGGCAAATTGCACCTTATTGATTTCAAATGCGATCGCTCCCCCCAAGGCGATGGCCAAACCAACAACGAATCGATAATCGAAACGCTGACCGAATAACAGATACCCAGCCAAAGCAACGAATAAGGAATTCAAATTAGACAATAAAGCCACGTTGGCAACGTTAGTTTGACTCAGCGACCAAGCCCACAACAGTAAGTAGGTTGCAGCAGCAGTTCCCATTGCTAACAACAGCCAGATTTCTTTTATGGTCAAAGGCTTGTGTTCGATTGGTTGGTTATCTGACTGTTGGTAGCGGAAAGCCTCAAGACCATTCCACAGTGCAAAGACGACTGTAGCAATCCAACTGCGATGAAATACTACAGCATTTGCACCAATTTCTAATTGACATAATTTGGTCAGAGATGGTGCCAAAGATATGGGAATTAGGGCAAAAAATAATGACAAAGTTCCTACTAAAGCTGGTGTTGAGGATAACTTTTGTTGTAGGAATGCCTGTTTTGTCGTCATATTTTTAGCAAGTTTTTAACAAAAATAGTTTTGACTGATTCCTGGAACGGCGAATTAGCTGCAACCTGGCTAGATATGGCTAAGTATAGACCGATTAAAACTACGGCGAAACCCATTAGATTAAAAAAACTTAACTTTTCCGAAAATATTACAAGAGCGAAAATGGCACTAAATATTGGCTCTAACAGATGCACCAAGGAGACAACCACAGAGGAAAACCTAGCAAGGCTATAGGTCAAAATCCCATGACCTACAACTTGGCAGATCACTGCTAGGGAAATGACCCAAAGCCACCCACTGAGTGTAGAAGGGAAAAACCGATCTTGAGTGAACAAAAGTATGGGGAACATGGTTAGGGCAGCGATCGCACAGATCCAGAACTGAATTATATCTGGAGAAAACTTGATTCGTAATTTTTCTACCATCAGCAGGTATGCGCCCATGAAAATTGCTGAAGCGATGGCAGCAAAGCTTCCTCGAAGTTCGTCTGTGGCGATTTGCAGTTCTTCAAATTCAATAGCGATCGCTCCCCCAAGGGCGACAACCATCCCGATCAAAAATTGAGTTCCAAAACCGTGACGAAATAACAGCCACGCTCCTAAGCTAGTAAATATAGGGGCGAGATTGTGTAAAACACTAGAGATAGCGACGCTAGTTTGAGTCAGCGACCAAGCCAAAAAGACTAAAGTAGCAGCCCAACAAACACCAGCTACTGGCAATAGCCAGAAATCCTGACTGGTGTAGGATTGCTGTTCTATGGGTTGATTTTGGGAAAATTGCTGAGATATCGTTTTATATCCATACCACAACCCGAAGACCGCACTAGAAACCCAGAAGCGATTAAATACAGTGGCATTGGGGCTGAGTTCAGTTTCGCTGAATCTCACAAAAATAGAGCCAAAAGATATAACGCCCACGCCTATAAGTAATACTGCAAGCGCCATCTTCGTCTGATTGGATATATTCATTAGGAAAGTTAAACTCAATTGATGACCGAAACAGGGAGTAGGGGGAAGAGAGAAAATACCCTACTCCCTCGTTAAACATAGAGTTGAATTTGGGTGGAGGCTGCTTGCATTCTGAATTCTGAATTCTGTTAGCGCAGCGGGGCGTAGCCCATTCTGACTTCTCTTTTAAGATCCATTAACCAACCCAATGCTCTTGAGCAAATCCTACTGCTATTTTGGCTAATAACGTCACAAACAACCCTAGTATAAAATATCCTTGGCGAGGATTGCGAGATAGTAGCACACCAATGGCTACACTCAGAGGTACAATTCCATAGGCCAGACGACTCAAGGAAATGGTACCTCCAGAGGCTAGCAGCAAACCAATTCCGCAAAAGCCATAGATAACTGTAACTGGGCTGAGTTGCCGATGTAAGCGCCACAACACAAAGCTACCACCTAAGACCATAACCACGTTCAGGAAGTTATTTATCCACTGTTCGCTTGCCAAGACTGACAAAAACACAACTAAAGCATAAAAGCCATAAGCTAATTTCCCAAAAATCAAATGTTTATGGAAGCGCCATAAAACATAGCCACCGCCAACAATTACAGCCACCAACAAGGGATACCAGGGATCTTGGATGCCACCAGATGGGTTTTGCACCCAACCAAATTGCCAATTCTTGCTGCCGACTGCAATTTGCATCAGCATGTTTAACCAACCCTGCCAATCAAACCCAAGGGAAGGTCGCCATCCCCTTTGTGCTTGGATAAAAGCTAAAGGATTACCAAAATAAATTGCACAATACAAACTGAATAGAAGTACGCCAGTAGCGGTAGCAAAACCAGCAATATAGGCAACGGGGGGTCTGCGTTCTTTCCAAGCTGCGATCGCCAAGGCCGGAATTAGTGCCATACCTGTGGGACGTGTTGCTGTGGCCATAGCGCCCCAAAAAGCAGTCCAGCGATATTGCTGGCGATCGAAAGCCCGCAAAGCCGCTGTACTCAAAAACAAATACAGTCCCTCTGTGTAAATCACCGCCGTAAACATAGACGATGGATAGCAACAAACCACAGCACTCACCCATTGGGCGGCGCTGCTGCCATACTGCTCCTTAACCCAAAAGTATAAACAGTAAAGGGCTGCGAAAAATGCCAGGTTGTTTACCAAAATCCCCGCTAATTCAAACGGCAAACCCAGCTTCATCAAAACCCAGATACTCAAGGGAAACAGGGGAAAAAAGGCTAGATTATGCTGGTTACCGTCATCGACGAATTCATAACCGGAAGTAGCGATCGCTCGATAATGTATACTATCCCATCCATCAAAAACCTCCCAGCCAAAACGCGGCAAAAATGCATCCGCTGGCAACGGTAGCCTTGGTGCAACCAGCAACATAGCTATCCAAATGAATATTCGACTGGCAAGCCATATTGCGGCTGGATACAGGAAATCAGTTTTCCATAAGATTTTTCTTATAACTATCTGAACTTTGACCATAGACTTGAGTATTTCAAAATACTACTTTATCCATCCTCTTATCTATGAATACAGCACAGTAATTTATGAGTGAAATTATGCATCTTCAATCCTCCACCAACATAAGTAACAAACTGAACAAATCGGCAATTACTGGAAAATATTTTCTATTTTGGTCATTTTTACCAATTTTGTCAGCATTTATATTTAAAGATATCGTATTTATCAATACAAATTTAATCAAAATGATAATCCTTATTAAAGGGAGAGAGGCTGCCATTGGCAGCCTCTCTCTCCCCCTTTTTGTACTAAATTCAACGATGATTCAACATTATCAAAAAGGTTAAACTCCCAGAAATAGATAGCGAAAAGTTAACATGAAAGTTGCCTGATTCTGCGAGCTTGAAGCTCGCAGAATTGTTCAATGACCCAATTAAAGGGACTCCACCATGAGGCGTGTATCTGGTAATATATCGAGTTCAGGTATAAAATAATTTTCATCCGTTACCCGATTAACCGCATTAATTGCCGATACAACTGCACCCTCCTGCCATCCCGGTAAGGCAGAAAGCTGATCGCCAATGATATAAAAGTTTTTGTTGCCCTGAATCAGGCCATTGTAGTGAGTCTCTTTGTCCTCAACAGCTTGCCAGTTTGCCCAACCACCCTTCTGATAAGGGATATTTTGCCAAGCAATAGCCAAGCCACGCTTCAAGCCATTGGCAAACGCATCACCTCCCAAGTTTTTAGCCCCTGCCTTGGCAAATTCTAGGCGCTCTTGTGGGGGTTTTTTGCCCCACTCAAAGGCTGCACCTCGAAAATTGTAAGCTCCAGTTAGCACGCCAAATTCAGCATGATAGTCATCTGATGGATACCAGATTTGTACGATTTCGTCGCTACTCCAGGAAATTCCCCCATAGATGGGAACATCACCAGGATTATGAGCTTTCTGCCACAAATCACGCTTTGCTTGCCAGCCCACTTTTGTAGTATCTGCTAGGAATTTAGCTTGGTATCCATCAGCAGAGGCATTACCACTACCATACTGCGCTCTATAAACTGCTTGTAACGCTGCCTGAAAATTCTGGTCAAAGTGTTCATCCTCCAATACCCCTTTCAACAAAGGAATCGGCATATTACTGAAGCAATAATCTGCTTCTATCAACTGTTCTTCACCATTTTGTTGAAAGTAGATGCGATATTTCTCCGTGTCAACACTATAGGCAATTTTTGTCACAACAGCGCCTAGTCGAATATCGCCACCCAGTTGCTCCACCTTTTCCTTAAAGGCATCAACAACTTTGTCCATACCGCCTACAGGTTGAAACAGCGTCGGCTGCCAGAGAAAATCTTGGGGTTGATAAAAGGAAGTTCCTCTTGCCCAAAACTCCGATGCCAGCAATTCTTTGAGTTGTAAAGGTTTTTCAATTTCACCTGGGCCAACACCCGGCAAATAAGTATAGCCAGATCGATCAGAACCTAAGTAAAGACCTCGATTATCTCCAACCGCCTGGAGATATCCAAATCTTTCCAGCAATTGCTTAAATTGTTCGATTTCCTCTAGCGACAAGTCGGGATATTTATATTCGTCCAAGAATTTGAACAATATTTCAGCGATCCAACCTCGTGTGTCATTATCCAAACGTCGGTTTGGTACTGAGCGATTACCAAAATCGCCTTCCATGTAAGTCAGATTGGAACGACTATCCATTACATAAATTTCCAGAGGTACTTTAAACCGCCTGAGATAGTCTAATAGATGTGTGTGAGCAGAGGGGATTCGCCCAGGTCCAGCATTCAGGTAGGGTTGATAAGGTTGATCTGGTTCACTCTCGAAACTACATACTTGAGGCTCAAATCCCTCTTCAGCAATGGCATCACCAGGACGCACAGTCAGGTTTCGTCCGCCTACTCGTTGATTCGCCTCCAAAATCACACAACTACAACCAATTTCATTTACGAGTAACTCATAAGCAGAGGTCAGACCGGCAACACCAGCCCCAATAATCACAGCTCGCTTGTTCTGACCAATATTTTTAACTGGAACCTCAACGTGATTCCGAGCGCGTTTGAGGTATTCAGCAATTGAACCTCTGGTGGAGGCGATCGCTGCCCAGCCAGATAACTCAGGGTTTGCTTCCAGCAAGGCGTGTCGGCTAATTTCTTTCGATGTCGTAACCATTTTTATAACTCATAAAAATCACACATCAAAATTTTTACGTAAGTAGAATATTTTCAATGTATTACTTGCTTACATCCTTTCAGTTATAGATAATCACAACTAGCCATCAACAATCAAGCTATCATCTATCAGAAGATATACATCTTTTTGCGTAAAAATATTGTTACTCTCTATGACTCCTTGCCACAATGTATCGATTATGGCGATCGCTATTATCAAAGAGTCCTCAGCAATTTATATTGAAAGTTATCTGTAAATCCTTAAATAATTGTGAAAGCGATTACTCTTCTTGGTTCTACTGGTTCTATTGGGACTCAGACTTTAGATATTGTTAGTCAGTACCCAGATCAATTTCGGATTGTGGGATTGGCAGCTGGAGGCAATGTGGAAATGTTGGCTGCTCAAATTCGGCAATTTCGGCCGAAAATAGCAGCAATTTGCTTAGAAGATAAATTACCAGCACTCAAAGAAGCCGTTAAAGACCTCGACCCCCAACCGATTCTACTAGCTGGTGAAGCTGGAGTCGTAGAAGTCGCTCGTTACGGCGAAGCCCAAACGGTTGTCACGGGAATTGTGGGTTGTGCTGGTTTGCTACCAACGATCGCAGCTATAGAAGCTGGTAAAGATATCGCCTTGGCAAATAAGGAAACCCTGATTGCTGGCGGTCCCGTAGTTCTACCCCTAATCGAAAAGCATGGGGTAAAATTATTACCTGCCGATTCCGAACATTCTGCAATATTTCAGTGCCTACAAGGTGTGCCAAAAAACGGTTTGCGGCGGATTTTACTGACTGCATCGGGTGGGGCTTTTCGGGATTGGGATGTAGAAAAGTTAGCAGAAGTGACCGTTGCTGATGCTTTGAAACATCCGAATTGGTCGATGGGGCGTAAAATCACGGTAGACTCTGCTACTTTGATGAATAAAGGACTGGAAGTAATTGAGGCTCATTTCCTGTTTGGCTTGGATTATGACGATATCGAAATTGTCATTCATCCCCAGAGCATTATTCACTCGCTGATTGAACTGCAAGATACTTCAGTTTTAGCCCAACTCGGTTGGCCGGACATGCGTTTACCTTTACTGTATGCTTTATCTTGGCCCGATCGCATTTACACTAACTGGGAACGCTTAGATTTAGTGAAAGCTGGAAATTTAACCTTCCGGGAACCAGATCACCAGAAGTATCCTTGTATGCAGTTGGCTTATGCTGTGGGTAAAGCTGGCGGTTCCATGCCGGCTGTATTAAATGCCGCAAATGAACAAGCTGTAGCTTTATTTTTATCAGAAAAAATTCGGTTTTTAGATATTCCTCGGTGTATCGAATGGGTGTGCGAACGTCATCAAAATGATAACCGTGCAAATCCCTCTTTAGATGACATTTTGGCAGCAGATAAATGGGCAAGACAAGAAGTTTTAATCGCAATTGAAAAGTTAGAAACTGACTCGCGTCTAATTTCTTTGCGATAAAAACTTTCACTCATATCATGTCCGCCAAATCACCCATAAAAAACGGTTGGTAGTGGGGACTTCAGTCCCCAAAGCTAGGACTAAAGTCCTGAATACGAACGAAGATTTTTATTCACCTTGATTACCCGGACATGATATCAAATACCTAAAAGGCAGATTTTGTGGCTCTTAACAAGAGTTTTACCATCTCGGCTAAATAATACAGCAGATTTCAAGAAGCGTGAAATACAAATACACTATCTAAGTCTCAAAGCTAACTAGAAAGACTATTTTAATTCTGAATTCTGCTGTAATTGAGTTGAGTTAGATATTTATACTTTGTGGAATTTGGGAAGGTAGCAAGAATTTGTAAGGCATTATTCTTGTACGATTCCTGTGAGTAATTTCTTGCTCAATTGCTTTGAGTTGATTTTGAAAAGTCACCAGGGCTGAATTTATTTGGGGCTTGGATTTAAAATATGAGTTGGAGTATTGCCCCAGCTGCGTATAATAAACTGAGCCAAGCAAATAAGTCACCTTCAGTTGAGTTTTAGCTTGTTCTATGGAAGGTAGCATACTCATAAAGTCGCCTGGTTCGTCGAGATTTGTCGGCGCTGGCGAGTAACTGGCGAGAGGAAAAGCAGGTGTATAAGTCATAAGTTCGCCTTGGGCAAAATTAACCGCAGCGTGTTGGGCGCTAGCAGTAAAAATAATGGTGGAAACAGCATCAATTAAATAATCTAGGGTTTTAATTGTGCCTGAGGCATCTTCACCAAAATTTTGGAGGCGGCCTCCTTGTTGGGAGATTAATTCTTTTGCCCAATTTTGTAAAGCTTGGTCTGCTAGTAGCTGTTGCCCACTGATATAGTAACTGCTCAAATAGGCACTTACCCATTGATGAATAGCATTCCAAATCAGCAGTCCATCATCTCGATAAGGATATTCAGGTAGTTGAGAAACTCTATCAACACCGCGACTTGTTAAAGTGTTGGGAAACATTGCATCGTTGAAATGATGCAAATAGTCTTGGGCAGCTTGAACAGTGAGTTGGCGATCGCTCTCAATTGTACTGGCTAAAAGTGTATCCACTTGACCGCCATCGGCAATCAAGACTTTATGAGCGCCGTAATTGATTAATATAGTCCCTTCAAAGTGAGGTTCCAGTAAAATCCTTAAATGATGCTTTGTTGGTAACCGACGCTTAGTAGCAATTACAAAAGGTTCGATAAATAAGTGAGTGCGACCAAGATGGCTAACTAGTTCATGGTAGTTGCTATCCGCCATTTGCACAATACTTTTGGCGATCGTCCAGTTTTCCCCATCAAGAGGTGTGAATACCGGGTGTTCCGGGTGACATTGAATAGCCACTGGAACTAAAGACCGAGATGGGTTGCCAGATGGTGGTACTACAAATAATGCTAAAGGCGAATAAATATACTTTTGTTGATTAGGAAATCTGCCATTTTCCATGTTTTTTAACTTAGAATAATCAGCTTTATAAAGCCGACCTTCTTGCCTTGCAGCTTCCAGAGAATCGCTAGAAAAACCGATAATTTTTTGGTATTCTTCGTTGCTAAGTTTTAACGCTTTGTCCTGTTGTAATACCTGTTGCAGCATCAAAGGATTTGGCCCAGCAACTTGCATATAAGCAAAAATTAAATCTTCTTTAAACCTAGAGCTAATCTCCGGTAGAGTTATTTTTTTAAATAATTTATTATAATCTTCAAGACTTCGGTTAATTGTGGATGAATGTGTAGAATTTTCTACTTCTATGGAGGATAGATGACTGTCTTTTAATCCCAATAATTTGGCATCAGAATTAATAATTTTCTTGAAAGCAGAACTTAATAAATCTGTGATGGAATCTTCTAGACTAAATGATGATAAAAATTCGACAGTTCCTGAATCCTTATGGAATTCATGCAACTCAAATTCCTCATCAATGCTTCTAATTTTTTCTTCAAAATCTGATATATTTTCAGTATCAAATGACACAACATCAGACGTATTTGCCCTAATAATTTCTTCGGCAATTAACTGAGTGATTAATGCCAAATTTAAAGCAATTTTTTCTAGGTCTTCGCAGCTCTCAGCGTCTTTAATTTCTTGCTCCATATCTTCTAAAGCTTGTACTTTGCTGTCGATGGCTAAGCTATTGTTTTTACCATAAACATCGAGTTCGTAAGACATATCAGAGTCTAAGGAATTTGAAAAGTTAGTTAGAGTATCATTTACCAAAATCAACGTTATCTTTTGAGCTACGGAAAGTACCCATTTTAAATTAGGTAACTCTTGAATTGGGAGTTGTATTTTAATGACTGGCAAGGGCAGAGCGCCTGTCATAGCTAAAGGAGGAATATAACTATAGTTGTATTCATATTGCATGTGCTGCAATGAAGCTCTACTAAGCTTTACTAATTTATATAAAAGGATTAGAAGACTTTGCACATCTGTTTTTTTAAGACTTAAAGAAGAATATATCAAGCGAGAAGTTAGAGACATACTTGCTCCTATATATAGTAAATATTGCACTAATAATATCAACAATATATGTTGTTGATATTTGCGAATTCATCAAAGATAACACAAGACATTAAATATCAGTAAATAAAAGAGATTTTCTATATTAAAAATTATTAAATCGCTGTTATAGATTGTTTTTGTCTTTATTAAGTTTTTTGAAAAATTTTTAAATATGTTGTTTTAATTATATTTAATTGATAACTATTACTTGGACTAAAAATAGCTGATTGACGAACTAAGCTTCATGAATTACCGCTAGATGAAAATGAAAATTTTGGCTATTCTACTGTGAGTCATAAAATTAGCTATTGACCAGTACTTAGCTGAGATAGTCTTGCACCCAGTCACAGGCACTATCTAAAAGCGAATCTCAAGCGAGTTTGTCTAAATCCCAAATAATCAGTCAGATTTCGGCGCATTTGTACACAGAAGTAGTATCAGATAATTAACGCCAAAAACTGCTAAAAATTGTTACTGTTTAACCATTCATATCATGTCTAGTTGAAGACTTATCATTAGGGCTGAGGGACATCCAAGGAATTAAATTACTCAATTCCTCCATCCAACGGCACTATCCAATTTCTCCCCCTGCCTCCCCTGCCTCCCCTGTTCCCCCTGCTTACCAAAACGATTGATTATTTTTTTATTTGGAAGTCCCTGACGTGGTGGACGCTCTGACGCACAGAGATTTTAATAATAAGTGATTACCCAGATTTGATATCAATAGATTGTAATTTTTACTACTTAGCAAATGTGATATTACTGGTTACAGAATAGCTTTCATCTGTCCAAACAACATGAGTGACAATACTGACTTTGAGCAGAATTTTACTTAAAAGAGATTAAAAAAATAATTGTATGTCAGTACCGTAGCGCAGACGGAAACTAAAACTTGAGGAGCATCTGCAACAGTGCGATATCAAAATTTGAACTGCATGTATATCTTAAACTAACCATCAATCTGGAGTGGACACAGCTTTGTCCACCCCACAAAATTAAACTTAATGGTGGTGATGATGATGGTGATGGTCAGCTAGTTGGGGATTAACTGCCAAAGTCTCCTCTGATAATAATTGTGCAATATGAGCGTCAGCCCATTGAGCTGCGATCGCTAAAAATTCCGGATGGTCGTTAACGCAAGCCATTTGTACGTAGTTTGTACCAGGATGCTGTTTTTCCAAAGCATGGATGATGTGATGTACATCTAACAGAGTTTCGTGGTTTTCCGTAGCAAAGCCTATTGGCATAAATACCACTACTTTTGCACCCAATTGAATCAAGTTACTTGCTGCTTGGTGTGCATTTGGCTGCGTCCATTCAATCAGAGGCGTATCGTGATTGAGCCAACCCACGGAGATTAAAGGATAGCGGTTAATCAACTTATCCCGTACTAAATCGTATAGCGCTTGACTTTCGATAATTCCAGAGGTAAATCCTTTGGCTTTGTGCGGACAGCCGTGATTCATTAGCACAATACCGATTTGAGAAGGTAGGTAAGCTGCTGCTAAACCAGCGTTAATTTTCTCCTCAACTAGATGAGCCATCAAATCGATGTAGGCTGGTTCGTTGAAGAAAGAAGGAATGTAGCGCTGTGCTTTAACCCAGTGTTCTTCGCCATCAGTCAACTCAACGAGAGCATTGTTAACTTGCTCGATCGCAATGCCACTAGTAAAAATAGAATCAACAACTAGCAGTGGATAAATTAGCAGCTTATCGAAGCCTTGGTTTTTGATTTCTGCTAAAATTTGGTTGGGCAGAAAAGGGGCGCAGAAGTTGAAAGCTTTGAAAACTTGAACCTTATTACCCCATTTTTCTTGTAAATTCTTCTCAATCCCAGCCCGTTGCTGTTCAAAGATGGCGTTGTGTGGGGAGATAAAATCGTGGTGTGTGTGTCCCCACTCGTGGCGGTCAAATAGCGCCAAAAGTTTTGCTAGGGGCGGATAAATCCAGGTTGGTACTGGTGCGAATTTTGCTGTCAGGAGATTTAAAGCCTGTTCGTTATAGTTGGCAAAATCTTCGTAGCTTTCGACTTCGCCGTAGCCCATCAGCAATACGGCTACGCGGTCTTTACTTGATAATTCTTCGTGAGTATGTTGTAGTTTTTCGGGCGTTGCAACCACAATAACTTCCTCAATATAACCAGAGTGCAGAGAATTTAAAGTTAGGGAATAGCTGGAACACTTTCCCTACTAGTAAATTATTATCCCATCCGGGGGGATAGGATGGGTGGAAAAATCAAAATAATACATCAAAAGTAAGACTTGCGTGGGGCATGGGCATGGGGCATTGGGCATGGGAAAATGGGGAGATGAAGGAGCAGGGAAAGCAAGGAAAGAATTCCTAACTCTTCACTCCTCACTCCTAACTCAGTACTCCCAATGCCCCATGCCCACAATAATTATTTGCCCTGGAATCCACGATGCAGCCTTCACAGAATCCTTTATATCGGGGTGGTTAGATACTTCTGGTGGCTCGATAGACCAAAATCAAGGTAAGATACTGGTTTTTCCGGGTAAAGATTTTTCGAGTTTATCAGCTTTGCACATTTTGGAGTTTTTGCGCGTTAGCGTAGCTCACCGCAGGTATCCCCTAAACAACTCTTTTGAATCGCCACTAATATTCATTAGCTTTAGCGCTGGCGTAGTCGGGGCAATGGGTGCGGCTATTTTGTGGCAACTCTTGGGTGGTCGTGTCAAAGCGTTTATTGCTATAGATGGATGGGGGGTGCCACTACAAGGTAATTTCCCAATTCATCGGATGAGTCATGATTATTTCACCCATTGGAGTTCTAGTTTGCTTGGTAGTGGGCAAAATAACTTCTATGCAGAACCAGCAGTCGATCATATGTCAATTTGGCGATCGCCCGAAACTGTACAAGGTTGGTGGGTAGATTCATCCATTGGAATTTTTCCCCCCAAAGGCCATCTAAGTGCAGCTGAATTTTTGCGTATGCTGTTAAAACGCTATGAAGCAAATTAATCCGGACAATGGAGTAAGTAAATAGGAGTTAGGAATGAGGAGTTAGGAGTTAGGAGTTAGGAGTTAGGAGTTAGCATTTATTCTTCGCCATGCCCCATACCCCATGCCCCATGCCCCATGCCCTATGCCCCATGCCCCATCTACCCAAAGTAACTGATGTTTCCAACAGAACCTGCCGCTGTGAATAACGGATTTGGCGCACTGCTAAAAAACCGTGGTTTTATGCTCCTGTGGATTGGGCAACTAGTGTCCCAGTTAGCAGATAAAGTCTTTTTTGTTTTGATGATTGCTCTCTTGGAGAACTACTCACCGCTTCCTGGGTTAGCACAAAACTCGATGTATTCAACTTTGATGCTGGCATTTACCATCCCAGCAATTTTATTTGGTTCTGCTGGTGGCATTTTTGTTGACCGCTTGCCAAAAAAGCTGATTATGGTCGGTTCAGATGTCGTACGGGGACTATTGACGCTGTGTCTGCCTTTTTTACCACGAGAGTTTCTGATTCTCTTAATCCTGACTTTTGCTATTTCCTCAGTCACCCAGTTTTTTGCACCTGCTGAACAAGCTGCTATTCCCTTGTTGGTGAAGCGAGAGAATTTATTGGCAGCCAACGCACTGTTTAGCAGCACGATGATGGGAGCTTTAATTGTTGGCTTTGCCATAGGAGAGCCGATTTTGAGTTTGGCGAAAAGCTGGATGGGAGAAGAATACGGTCAAGAGCTTGTGGTTGGAGGACTGTACATATTATCGGCTGGGATTATGCAGCCGATTAAGTTTAAAGAACACAAACCACTAAGGGAACATCAAGGCGAAAATCACCCTTGGGCTGAATTCACCACGAGTCTACGCTATCTCAAGAAAAACCGTTTGGTCTTGAACGCTATGCTGCAACTAACAACATTATATTGTGTGTTTGCAGCCTTAACGGTGTTGACGATTCGATTAGCCGACGAGTTTGGTCTCCAAGAAAAACAGTTTGGCTTTTTCTTAGCAGCAGCTGGGGTGGGTATGGTATTTGGTGCGGCGCTTTTAGGTCACTGGGGTGATAAATTGCACCATAAGCCATTACCTTTAATTGGATTTTTGATGATAGCTTTAGTTTTAGGAGTGTTCACTTTTACGCATAACTTATTGGTGGCGCTGGGACTATGTGCAATTTTGGGTATCGGTGCTGCCTTTATTGGTGTCCCTATGCAAACTTTAATCCAACAGCAAACACCACCAACAATGCACGGTAAAGTATTTGGCTTTCAAAACCATGCCGTCAACATCGCCTTATCTGCACCCTTGGCGATTACTGGGCCATTAACTGATGCTTTGGGATTGAGAACGGTGCTTGTAGTTATGAGTGTTGTTGTGGTAGTTGTCGGTGTTTGGGCTTGGCAAAATACCCGCAGAGTCTTGCAAGACGTAATTTAACTAATGTAGGCTAATAATCTGGCTTTATTTGGAATCTATAAATTAATCAGGATTTAATTGAACTTTTCTATTAAAATGAAATCTTAACTACAGAAGTCAGCATTAACTTTAGCTATAGTCTGAGGTTTGACCGTGCGTTCACAAAGTGTCTCCGTGGGAGAATTACCTTCCCAAATCAGTATCCCACAAACCGAGAATCACAAACAGTCCCGTAATAACCCGCCAGTCGTGCCCAAACGTGCATCTGGCGGTTTTGCTCTGCTTGACAGCCTTCATCGTCACGGCGTTGAGTATATTTTTGGTTATCCTGGTGGGGCGATTCTGCCAATTTACGACGACCTGTACAAGGTGGAAGCAACTGGTGCAATTAAGCACATTCTAGTGAGACACGAACAAGGCGCAGCCCACGCTGCTGACGGTTACGCACGTGCCACAGGCAAGGTAGGAGTATGTTTTGGTACTTCTGGACCAGGAGCAACTAACTTGGTAACAGGCATCGCCACAGCCTATATGGATTCGATCCCGATGATTGTAGTCACGGGACAGGTTGCACGTCCATCCATTGGTACAGATGCGTTTCAAGAAACCGATATTTACGGGATTACGCTACCAATTGTGAAGCACTCCTATGTAGTGCGCGATCCCAAAGATATGGCGCGAATTGTGGCTGAAGCTTTTCACATCGCCAGCACGGGGCGTCCAGGGCCAGTTTTAATTGATGTCCCCAAGGATGTAGCTTTAGAAGAATTTGACTATGTGCCTGTGAAACCAGGTTCAGTGAAGTTACGCGGTTATCGTCCCACGGTGAAGGGAAACCCCCGACAAATTCAGGCAGCAATTGGGTTGATTACTGAAAGCCGCCGTCCGCTTCTGTATGTAGGTGGTGGTGCGATCGCTGCTGGTGCCCATGATGAAGTCAAACAATTAGCTGAATTATTTAAGATCCCTGTCACCACAACCTTAATGGGGATCGGTGCCTTTGACGAACATCATCCCCTAGCTTTGGGAATGTTGGGAATGCATGGCACCGCTTACGCTAACTTTGCCGTGAGTGATTGTGACTTGCTAATTTGCGTCGGTGCAAGATTTGACGATCGCGTTACAGGCAAATTAGACGAATTCGCCTCCCGCGCCAAAGTAATTCACATCGACATCGATCCGGCGGAAGTCGGCAAAAACCGCATCCCAGAAGTACCCATCGTCGGCGATGTGCGAAACGTGTTAATTGACTTATTGCGTCGCTGCAAGGAAACAGGCATCAAGCCAACACCAAATCAAAACCAAGAGTGGTTAACTAAAGTTAACCGTTGGCGGGAAGAGTATCCCCTAGTAGTACCCCAACATACAGACAGCATTTCACCCCAAGAAGCGATCGTCGAAGTCAGTCGCCAAGCACCCAACGCTTTCTACACCACAGATGTCGGACAACATCAAATGTGGGCAGCCCAATTTTTGAAAAACGGCCCAAGACGCTGGATTTCTAGCGCCGGTTTAGGAACAATGGGTTTTGGCGTACCTGCGGCTATGGGTGCTAAAGTTGCGTTTCCCGATGAAGAAGTCATCTGTATTAGCGGTGATGCTAGTTTCCAGATGTGTTTGCAGGAACTAGGAACACTAGCACAATATGGTATTAATGTCAAGACTCTAATTATTAACAACGGCTGGCAGGGAATGGTACGCCAGTGGCAACAAGCCTTCTATGGCGAACGTTACTCATGCTCAAACATGGAAGTAGGGATGCCAGACATTGAGTTATTGGCAAAAGCCTATGGAATCAAGGGCATGGTAATTAGCGATCGCAGCCAATTAAAAGATGCGATCGCCGAAATGCTGGCACACAACGGCCCGGTAATTGTGAATGTCCACGTTACCAGAGATGAAAATTGCTATCCAATGGTAGCCCCTGGCAAGAGCAACGCTCAAATGGTCGGCTTGCCCAAGCAACAGCCCAAAGCCGCAACAGAGCCAGTTTATTGTGGCCACTGCAATGCGAAAAATGCTCCAACTCATAACTTCTGTGCTGAGTGTGGGACGAAGTTGTAACGCTTTTTGATAATTCTGACTAGAGAGGTAGGGGAGCAGGGAGAAGGGGAAAAGATCGTGGAATTCCCCTAATTCCTGACCCCTTTCCTTTGGCGTTCAAAAATGTGGGCACTAGATAAAATATACGGGCAGTTATGTTAAGAATGCGAACAAAGTTGTTTACTGATGTCAGCTAGAGATTTATTTCATGAAGCGGTAAAAAATGCACTCCAGAAAGAAAATTGGATAGTTACCGATGATCCTCTAAAACCCACATTCCGCAGATGTGACTCAGATTATTGATATTTTTGAAAAATCCCAGCCAGAAAAATTTTATCTACCTAATTTTTATGCTTGAGTTTAACTTTATCTGCCCAAAACTAGAGCATATTAAGTAAATTAATTTTACGAGTTTTGAAAATAGATTCTCTCTCAATTAAAGTAGTCATTTCGGGTAAAATAAGCATGAAAATTACAGCTAAAGATATTTAAGTAGGTAGACATGAAAAATTATAAGATAAGAATAGAATAGAAGAGATGACTGAAAATGCCAGCAGCACTACGAATAAAACTGACTATAGAAGAAGACAAAACGTTGCAGGAATTAAGCTTGGC
>JAESFX010000302.1_pt1 | contig 24420 bp, 24 predicted proteins | sample 9269501 | NCBI WGS metagenome assembly JAESFX01 (sample SAMN14515570, study PRJNA621655) | algae metagenome | isolation source: Desmonostoc geniculatum HA4340-LM1 and co-occurring heterotrophs from cave... | place: USA: Maniniholo cave, Kauai, Hawaii | collected 2009-07-28
CGGGAGACGAGCAGCCATCCGGCTGACCTTGCCAGCGACAATCAAAAGCACCAATCTCAATCCGCCGCGACAATCAGTTCTCATCCTGATTGACGCGCCGCTCTCATCCAGATCGTCGCGCTACAGCGCCAGTCCGAAAACAGCCTCCAGCACGGCAACCGGAGAGGTCAGCCGTTGGCTTGCGGCAGCGAGCGCCTCGGAGACCCGCTCCGCTTCACGCTCATCGGACAAGACGGCAATAATGGCGCAGGCATCGACGAACATCAGTTGTCGTTCCACATCTCATCAAAGGTCTCACGCGGCGGCGGCCTTCTCGCCTCCTCGCTCAGGACGACGCCGTGCTTATCCCGTAGCCGGGCGGCGGTTTGGCTAGGCGTTTCTGCACTGCGTCGGCGTTCAATCGCCTCGTTCATTGCGACGAGGATCGCCTCGGTGATGCTCAGCCCTTCCATCGCCGCGAACTTGCGCGTCAACGCGTCGACCTCGGGATTGTTAACATTGATGGCCATGGCCTTCTCCATGTAGAACAATTCAGCAATTGATGTAGATATCACAATCTACATACGCAGGGTAGCTTTGCGAAAGGCAGCGCTGATGATCGGCCTGGGCTGCCCCATGTACCGCCGAGACGAGACCGGCAAGGTCAACGCGCTCGAAGTGCTGGCGCGGCACGGCGCGCCCCCAGACGAATTCGAGGAGCACATTCACGCGCTGTGAGCGGAACAGCGTTGGCGCCTTTCAGTCGAGCCGGAGAGGAGGCTAATCCTGCCCAAAGTCGTCATCACCACGGTAGAGCAGTACGAGATCGTGGCTCAGGAGGTGCAGCGCCTCGCCGGCGCAGCGGAGGGCACACCGGAGGAGCAGCTTCGAGCCGACCTCGTTTTTGCGATCGAGACGTGGGACGCATAGCGATTCAACGGGTTGGAAAGAGTGAACCTGATCAAGTGGGGAACAGAAACGGGCGGTCCGCCGCTTTCGCAAACATTACGGCCCCGCCGCCGCTCACGCCGTATTCTGACGATCGGCACGGGGCAATCCGGGAAGATGGGCGGAAGGGGCGGAAGGATGCCTGTGATATCGCGCATAGCCCGCGCCAGTTCGCGGATCGCCTGTTGGCCCTTCGTCATTGAGTAGAGATCGCACATGCTAGGTAAGCCTAACGATTATTGTGAAGATCAGGATCAAATTGACGGTCGTAGGCCGGCCTGTATCACCACGATATGTTCGGCCTCGCCTCAAAACTACTTGCCCGTCGCAGGGCCTGGGAGAGCGCGGTCTCGCTGTCCGCTGGCATGCTGATCCGCGACGAGGGCGATGGGGCTTACTTTGCCGCCAGGAGGTTCAGCCGCCAAGCCCGCGCCGAGGGCAACGACACGGCCGATCGGTTCTGGGGGCCGGTGGCAGTCGAGGTCGATGACCGGACCGGCAAAATCCTTGGCAAGCAGGGCCGTCCGGACGGAGAACCATAACGCCGGCAGCGGGTGACGTCTTGACCACGGCAACGCCGCCACCGGCGACCGCATCCAGCGATCAGCTCATAGACCACGTAGCTGCGTCATTAATGCGGCCCCGCGCCTTCTTCGCAGGCGGAGAACAACTTCCGCGGTATCGGGCCATCAGCCCGTCGGCATCATGTTGGTTCATCGGCGCGAGCTGCGGGTATCCCTTGCCCGCGAGCCGCCAACCCACCGGCCTCTATTCGCCCCGACGCCCCGGTCGGGCGGGTTGCGCATTTTGGCACCAAGCGTTTGACGGAAAGCCTCTGCTTGGTCCGGGTCGGCCAAACAAAAGACGCGATACAGGTGCTTGCCGTCCCCGCCTGTATCCTTCATGCTTATTTCCCCTCTACTATTTCACGAACTGCGCGTTCATTAAAAACTACAACGCGACGAGGATCCTCGTGATCAAACTGCCGAACCCGATCGACCGCCATGTCGGCGCCCGCGTCCGCATGCGCCGCATGCTGGCGGGCGTCAGTCAGGAGAAGCTCGGCGAAGGCCTCGGTGTCACGTTCCAGCAGGTCCAAAAATACGAGAAGGGCTCGAACCGGATCAGCGCCAGCCGCCTGCAGCAAATCGCCAACATCGTCGGCGTGCCGGCGTCCTTCTTCTTCGACGGCGCGCCGACCGGCGACATGCCCCAGGGCGGCTTCTCCGATGCGGCCTCGACGGCCTATGTCTCGGACTTCCTCGCCACCAGCGAGGGCGTGCAGTTGACCAAGGCCTTCGTCCGGATCAGGAGCGCTCGTGTGCGCCGCCGGATCGTCGATATGGTCGAGGCGATGGCAGAGGAGGGCGCGATCGACTGAAACCTTATCGACTTTGAATTGTCTGCGGCGGCGCTTGGCTCTCCTGGACAGGCGGTTGCTTGGACAATTCCCGCGCTACCTCGCTTTGAGCGCGCTGCAACAATGTCGTCAGTAGCGGATTGTCGAGCGCACCAATCGCCCCGACTAGCTTGGGCAACTCGGACATTAGCGTTTGTAGTGCAGCCTTCTGTTCCTCCGTCATCGCCATCTCTACCCGCAAGGCCACTCAACGAATTTTGGAAGCGGAACGTATTCACGATGCGCGCTTGAGTCCAATCCCCGAATTCATAAAACTCCGGATGTTGTCGCGACCCATCATAGCCTCGATCTCAGCAGGGCTGACATAGTCTTCTCGAAACCATGGGTAAAATCCGGCATCGAACGATCGGATGATCCAATCGATCGTATGTCTGACATGAGGCAGCTCAGCAGCATGAGGGTGATAGGCAAGAAAAATCTCGCGGCGCAGGATAAAATCATGCGCCACATGTACGAGCCCGTCGCAAACGACCGGGGCATAGGTCGGTAAAGCAGTGACGCCCCATCCGCTAATGGCGGCGACAAGCTGGGCGGAGCTGGTGTTGACGCGCATATTGACGAAACGGCGCTTGTCCTCCGCCGTCATTTCCTCGGCGACCTTTTCACTGCGGATTTGCGGCGCATCGATCTCAATGAAATGGAAATTGGCGCTGTCGTGCTTGCTGGTGGGCGCGCCATGTTCGGCGATGTAGCTTTGCGCGGCGTACAGCACGACGTGTAGATGACCGATCCTACGCACCATCAGGTTCGGATGCGTCGGCCGTTCAAGCTGAATAGCGAGATCGACCTCCAGCTCCCCGATATTGGGCGGCGTCATCGAGCACTTTAGGTCGATTTGGATGTCGGGATTGCTCTCGCGGAGCTTCCCGAACATGGGGGTCAACCAGAAAACGCCAAGACCTTCGGTGATGCCGACGCGGACTGACGGCTTGAGCATCCTGCGCTCAATGCGTGACATATCACCGAACACACGCGCCTGCTTTTGGATCCCTTCGGCGACGCTCATAAGCTGCTCGCCGATTGGTGTGAGCGAGACGCCCATGGCCGTCCGGTTAAAGAGCACCGCGCCAACCTGCGCTTCCAGCGTTTTGATTCGGCCTCGCATGGCCTTGGGCGAGTGGCCGGTCTCGATCGCCGCCGCGCGCAGGCTCCCAATCTTGGCGAGCTTCAAGAAGATTCGAATGTCATCCCAATTGAAGTTCGGCTCGAAGTTGCGATTGAGGTGAGGACTTTTCGTCTCCAGGTGCGGCATGTTCGACCTATCCCCCCTGCTCAAAAACCATGGTTAACATAAAATTGTTGCGTAAAGCGTTTCGCATCTCAAAGGAGTAACAGCCATGGGAATCAATTACTCGCCGAACGACTTCAATATTCCGCACAAGTCGCGGAATTTTCGCACGCTGGACTATGGCTTCTATGGGCGCGGCTACAAGGCTTACACGCCGAATCTTGGAATCATCGACCATTCAATGAAAATGGCAAGCGGCGATGTACCAGGCCTCTCCACGTTCGACTGCGTGTCCAAGGTTTTTCACCACAACCCCGATACCATCACGGCGTTCTCGCGCGGGTATCGCGAGGATGCAGCGACCGCGCCGGTCGGCATCCTGGCGCATCTGCCTCTGAACCATGAGGGTGCACAGGCGCTCTTTACCGGCGAGCTCGACACCGGCGCACCCGACCTGAAATACATCTGCGCGCCGCATGAGCGGCCAGCGGCCTTGTATTTCTGGTTCATCTATTTGCCCGAGGCGCAAGGCGGCGGCATGGCGCTCGTCATGGAGCGGATGACCAGCCACAAGAACCGGGGCCTGCCAATCTTCTGCAAGGCCGCCAACGCGAAAGCCGAAACCTTCTTCGAGAAGATGGGCTTCGAGAAGGGCGCTCAATACGGGCACCACTACAGCCGCGCCCTGATGAGCTGTCCGCCTGCCAACCTCGCCGCCGGCCGCAAACCCTACGACAACTACATTCCGGGGCTGAACGCCGGCACCAAAAAGACTTTTGTGACGGTGGTCCATTCTCTCGACGATGTCCTAAAGTGCATCGCCATTCGCGGCGCGGCCTATCTGGAGGACCGCAGCATCCCCTTCGCCGAGGATGTGGACGGCAACGACTTCACCGCAACGCATCTACTCGGCTATGTCGGCGATGAGCCCGCCGGTTGCCTACGGCTGCGCTACTTCGCCGGCTTCATCAAGATCGAGCGGCTGGCGGTCATCACCCGGTTCCGGGGTAGCCTCGCGCTTGATCTCGTGCGCGCGGCGCTGCAGTTCGGCAAGGACAAGGGCTATCGCCGGTTCTATGGCCAGGCTGCTTTCCCTGCGACCAAAATCTGGGAGCACTTCGGGTTCAAGCGGCGCAACGCCGATGGTCTGACCTTCCTCACCGACGAGGTCTATCACGAGATGGATCTGGAGACGGAGGGCGCAAGCGGATCGCTCTCTCGATTCTCGCCGCCTATGGTCCTCGTTCGTCCCGAGGGCCAGTGGGACCGACCAGGCCCCCTGGAAGCCAAGGCGGAGGAGCCGGCGCCGAACAAGGCACTCGGTTCGGGCGAGTGGGTACCGGGTGTGAGCCCGACAACGCTCACCCCCGACCGAGACATCCCTGGTTGCGTCAACCCCTTCTACGGCGAGTCGCCGACCTGCGGAAAAGACTCGTGGCCTCCCCTGATCTACGGACAAGTGAAAGGTCTGAATGATGGCTAGACGCGTCAAGTCGATCCGCGACGAGCTGACCGCCGCCGATCTCGACGCCATGATTGCGATGGTCCAGTACCTGTTCGAGGAGGCCGTCAAGGTCAGTCCGGCCGCAGCTATGCTTCTGGGCCTAGCGAAAGCCGAGCTTATCACCAGCAAGATGGTTCTAAGTGGGTCGGTCGCCATACTAAACGGCTACCACGCGAGCGTTTAGACTAATCCCGTCGTGGCTAGTAGGCTGCGGCGGGGTCTTCTGTCACAAGCCGCCTCGCGGACACGTAAAAATTAGACCGTCTTGGCGATGGAACGTCCCCGCTTTGGATAGCAAACAATCTGACGCACAGACCGAGCGAGTGTCCACGGGCGTTGCACTACGCCCCTGCACACATTGAAAGCAGACCTGCTAGACTTGTAGGTGTTTTGTGTCGGCTTGTGCGATCTGCTCCCAACGGACAGGTTCATGAGCCTTTCCGCTTAATCAGCGACTTTTGCCAGCCAAGCGAGAAGATCCGGCGACGCCATATCGCTCACTGAATGTTCTCGGCCCGATCCTGCGGTGTAACGCCTTGTCCATGGGTTGAGCAACGGAACGCCGGCTGCCACGAAATGCGTCTCGTCACGGCTCACCACGATCAGATTGGCTACAACCGCGGTTGCGCCGATGAACAGATCGAGCTGCCCAAAATTATGCCCCTTGCGACGACCGGCATCGACCAACATCCGCCAGCGTAGAATGACGTCCTCGCTGAGCGCGAGCGTGCGTCCAGCAAACAGAGGCCGGAAGGTGTGTGCGAGCCAGTCCGTGACCGCAGCGCGGCGTTCGGCATCAGCCGCCTGCTCAATGCCGAACCGGATTTCGGCGAAGGTCACCTCCGACACAAATAGGGCCTCCTCGGGCTGTCCCGATACGAATGCCACGACCGCTTGATCAGGTCGGGGTCTTCGAAGTTCGGAGAGCACGTTGGTGTCGAGCAGGAAGCCGTTCACACGTCGACATCCCGCACAGGTCCAGAGATGAACGGCCGCTCGAGCACTATGTCGGCAAGCGGAGACACAGCCAAAGCTTCCACGAGGCGGCGCCCAGTATGGCGTTCCCGCTCTCGATCATAATTTTCAGCCGAGACGATCACGACTGCATCCTTGCCATGCAATGTCACGCGCTGCGGCCCATGCTCGCGCGCGCGCCGCACGACCTCGCTGAATCGAGCCTTGGCGTCCTGCAGACGCCAGCGCTCGTCGAATGCCGCACCCCCTTCGCGCTGTTTGGATTTCATCGCCCGCCGCACCACTGGTCACCGTGACTAGAATATGCTCCCGACCGGCAGCTTTGCCAAGCGGCATCGGCGAACCATCATGATCGCCAAGACGAACAAGCGCGCGGTCGACGCCTGAGGTCATCCGCCGAGCCCGCAAAGCCTTGGCTTTCGCCATTTGCCCATCCTTCCAAGGAGGAAACCTTTTGGGCGCGTCTGCTGCACATCTCATCTTGCTCTACAAAACACTGATGTCGTCCCTGCTAGCGCCTGTCGCGATCCCTGCTCGTCACCAAAAAATTCCCTGCTCTTCCACAGCCCGCGCCCGGCTTAACACCCTGATTAGCAATGGGTTTTCGGGCCTATCGCGGCGCGGCGGCGGGATTTCTGGCTATTTTTCGCTGGAGCAGGGATTTCCGCGCTGAATTTGGCTCCGCAGCGAGCAAGCTCAAGCGTGATTTTGGAACGGTCGGCTGGCTCAACGCGCCTCTGACGACGAATGGTTGAGCAGTCTCGCCACGCTCTCGTCCTTTAGCCCGACGCCGCTCACGGCCCGCCGCAGCGCCTCCCCCATCAGCCACGCCAGCTTGAACGCCGCCTCATCATATCCCAGCCCGCCCGAACGGATGTTCGAGATGCAGTTGCGCGCCTCGTCCGTCAGCCCGCGCTTTGGCGCGAAGGTCAGGTAGACGCCAAGCGAATCCGGCGAGGACAGCCCCGGCCGCTCGCCGATCATCATCGCGACAATGCGCGCGCCCAGGAGTTCGCCGACCTCGTCGCCAAGCGCGACGCGGGCCTGGCTGGCGATCGCGACCGGGGCGAGCTTCAAGTTTCGCGCAATGAGCATGGGCATCAGCGCGGTCAGGAACGGCGCAAAATTGCGATGGATCGCCGTCGCCGACAGCCCGTCGCCCACGACGATCGCCAGATCGACGCTGCTCTTGCGAGCCGCCAATACGGCGCGGCTCCCCTCCGACAGGGCGCGGCCCAGATCGGGTCGGCGCAAATACTCCTCGCGGGTAGCAGCAGCACTTTCGACCTGCAGCGCCTCCAGCCCGAGCGCCGCGAGTTCGGCCGCGAGATCATCCGGCCGCAGCGGCTCATGGACGGCGTCGCGCGCCTGCGCGTGGGCGAGCCCGAAGCGCAGCACCTCGCGCGTCGGCAGCGACGCGCCCGCCCGTCCAAGCCCGATCCGCGCCGGGGTCAGCGCCGCAAGCTGCGCCCAGCGCCCGGCCAGCGTCACGGGCGTGTCGTCGCCGCTCACGCCGCCTTGCCCTGCATCGCCGCCAGCAGCGCCTGCCCGCCTTGGCCCCCGCTCAAGCGCCCGGCCGCGTCGGTGATCTCCATGCGCTGGAGCCAGGCCTCGAATTCGGGCGCGCGCTTCAGCCCCAGCACCTCGCGGATGTAGAGCTGGTCGTGGAACGAGGTCGACTGGTAGTTCAGCATGATGTCGTCGGCGCCGGGCACGCCCATGATGAAGGCGACCCCGGCGGCTCCCAGCAGCGTCAGCAGCGTGTCCATGTCGTCCTGATCGGCCTCGGCGTGGTTGGTGTAGCAGATGTCGCAGCCCATCGGCAGGCCGAGCAGTTTTCCGCAGAAATGGTCCTCCAGCCCGGCCCGGATGATCTGCTTGCCGTCATAGAGATATTCCGGCCCGATGAAGCCGACGACCGTGTTGACCAGCAGCGGCGAGAACGCCCGGCAGACGGCGTAGGCGCGCGCCTCGATGGTCTGCTGGTCGACGCCGTGGTGGGCTCCGGCCGAGAGCGCCGAGCCCTGTCCGGTCTCGAAATACATCAGGTTCTCGCCGACCGTGCCGCGCTTCAGCGAACGCCCCGCGTCCAGCCCCTCCTGCAGCAGCGCCAGCGTCACGCCGAAGGAGGCGTTGGCGGCTTGCGTGCCCGCCACCGACTGGAAGACCAGATCGACCGGCGCGCCCTGCTCGATCAGCGCGATCGTCGAGGTGACATGGGTCAGCACGCAGGACTGAGTCGGGACATCGAAGCGCATCCGCAACGCATCGAGCAGCCGCAGCAGATCGCCGATCGCGGGCAGGCTGTCGGAGGCCGGGTTGATGCCGATCACGGCGTCGCCGCAGCCATAGAGCAGGCCGTCGACGGTCGAGGCCAGGATGCCGGCGGCATCATCGGTCGGATGGTTGGGCTGGAGCCGCACGGCCATCGTTCCGGGCAGGCCGATCGTGTTGCGGAATCTGGTCACGACATTGCACTTCCGGGCGACGAGGATCAGGTCCTGGTTTCGCATCAGCTTCGAGACCGCCGCGACCATCTCCGGCGTCAGGCCCGGCGCGAGCGCGGCCAGCGTCGCCGCGGTCGCGGCGTCGGAGCAGAGCCAGTCGCGGAATTCGCCGAGCGTCAGCGAGGCGACAGGCGAAAAGGCCGCCGCGTCATGCGTGTCGACGGTCAGCCGCGTGACCTCGTCATCCTCGTAGGGCACCAGCGCTTCGTTCAGAAAGGTCTTCAGCGGCAGATCGGCCAGCGCCAGCCGCGCCGCCATCCGCTCCTCCATGCTGGCGGCCGCGAGCCCGGCCAGCACATCGCCCGACCGCAAGGGCGAGGCTTTCGCCATCAGCTCCCTGAGGTCGGCGAAACCGAAGCTCTGCCGCCCGGTGGAGGCGCGGTAGGCCATGAAGCGATCCTTTTCCCGCACGCCGGGCCGGCCCTGCCAGAATGACCGGGCGACGACAGGCGTAGCAAGCCCCGGGCCGGGACATTGCCGCTGGCGCGGCGGCGCTTTATCGCTCACAGCCCTGATGTGCGGCGGGCATCAAGACCCACGGGACGAAACACGCCATGGCGGAGCAGGCAATGTCGGACCGCAGGACCATCGGCTCGTTCGACTATGTCGTGATCGGCGCGGGCTCGGCCGGCTGCGTCGCCGCCAACCGCCTCTCGGCTGATCCGCGCAGGAAAGTGCTGGTGCTGGAGGCCGGCGGCATGGACGACTGGGTCTGGTTCCACATCCCCGTCGGCTATCTCTACGCCATCGGCAATCCGCGCGCCGACTGGCTGTTCAAGACCGAACCGCAGGCGGGCCTGGGCGGCCGCGCGCTGGCCTATCCGCGCGGCAAGGTGCTGGGCGGCTGCTCGGCCATCAATGCGATGATCTATATGCGCGGGCAGGCGGCCGACTATGACGGCTGGCGGCAGCAGGGCCTGACCGGCTGGGGCTGGGACGATGTCCTGCCGCATTTCCTGAAGCATGAGGACCATGTCGCGCCAGGTCCCAACGGCATGCACCGCTCGGGCGGCGAATGGCGCGTCGAGCATCCGCGCGTGCGCTGGGACATCCTCGACGCGGTGCGCGACGCGGCTCAAGCGGCCGGCATCGCCCGGATCGAGGATTTCAACACCGGCGACAACGAAGGCTCGGCCTATTTCCAGGTCAACCAGCGCCGCGGCCGACGCCTGAGCGCCTATCGCGCCTTTCTCGCGCCGGCGCTGGAGCGCCCCAATACCCGGCTGGAAATCGGCGTCATGGTCGAGCGCATCGTGATCGAGAACGGGCGCGCGGTCGCCGTCGACTTCACGCATGGCGGCGAAGCGCTGCGCGTCGAGGTCTCCGGCGAGGTCGTTCTCAGCGCCGGCGCCGTCGGCTCGCCCGCGATCCTCGAACGCTCCGGCATCGGCGACGGCGCGCGCCTGCAGGGCCTCGGCATCGACACGGTGCTGGACCGCCCCGGCGTCGGCGAGAACCTGCAGGACCATCTCCAGATCAGGCCGGTCTACAAGGTCGAGGGTGTCCGCACGCTCAACACCGATTACGCAAAGCTGTGGCGCAGGCCGCTGATGGCGCTGGAATACGCGGTGCGGCGCACCGGCCCGCTGACCATGGCTCCCTCGCAACTCGGAGCCTTCGCGAAATCGTCGCCGGACTACGCCACCGCCAATCTCGAATTCCATTTCCAGCCGCTCTCGCTCGACACATGGGGCGCGGGGCTGCATCGCTTCGGGGCCTTCACCGCCAGCGTCTGCAATCTGCGCCCGTCGAGCCGGGGCAGCGTCCATATCAGGACGCCGCACGCGCCCGACGCACCCGCCATCTCGCCGAACTATCTCGCCACCGACGAGGACCGGCGCGTCGCCGTGGATGCGCTCAAACTCGCCCGCCGCATCGTCGGGCAGGCCCCGCTCGCCCGCTTTCGGCCGAGCGAGCATCTGCCCGGCCCGCAGGTCGCCGGCGACGAGGCCCTGCTGGAGGCGGCCGCGGCTCTCGGCACCACGATCTTCCACCCCGCCGGCACCGTCCGCATGGGCCGCGAGGATGATCGCCACGCCGTGCTCGACGAACGCCTGCGCCTGCGCGGAATCAGGGGCCTGCGCGTCATCGACGCCTCGGTGATGCCGGCGATCACCTCGGGCAACACGGCGGCCCCCACCATGATGATCGCCGAGAAGGGTGCGGGAATGATGATCGAGGATGCGCGGGCCGCCTGATGGAGCCCGCGCCGCGCCCAGCCCCCTTGCCGCTGCGCGCCCTGCGCCTCGCCGTCGAGGCGGTCATCGCCACGCTGATCCTGCTCGACGAACTGGCGCGCCCGCTCTACCGCCCGCTCGCGCGCTGGATCGTCTCCCTGCGGCTGGTCGCCCGCATGGAGGCCGCGATCGCGCGGATGCCCCGTCTGGCGGTGCTTCTGCTGCTCGCCCTGCCGCTCGCCATCGCCGAACCGCTCAAGATCGTCGGCCTCGTGCTCGTCGGGCGCGGCCAGCTCACACTCGGCGGCGGCGTGCTCGCGCTGGCCTATCTCGCCAGCTTCCTGATCGTCGAGCGCATCTACCATGCCGGCCGCGCCCAGCTCCTGAGCTATCGCTGGCTCGCCTGGGCGATGGGCCATCTCGCGCGCCTGCGCGCCGCGCTGCTGGACTGGGTCAGGGCCAGCGCCGCCTGGCGTTTCGTGCAGGCGCGGCGCGAGGCGGTCAGGCGCTGGTGGCGCGGCCCGCGGGACTGAGGCCCTAGAATCGAACGTCGAGCCGCCCCTTCAGCGCGTGATCGCGCTGGCTTTCGCCGAGCGCCGCCGTATAGGCCAGGCCGAGGCTCGTCATGCCCGTGACCCGCCAGGACAGGCCGGCCTCCACCACCAGCGCGTCGCGCGCAACCGGCGCGGCATAGACGCTGAACGCCCCGCCGCCACTGGCGAAGGCGAGCCGCGCGCTCGGCGTGGTCTCGCCAAACGCATGCCGCCAGCCCACCATGCCGCGCGCGAAGAGCGGCATGCTCCCGAGCTGCGCCTCGGCGCGCAGGCCCAGCGTCGTGAAGCCGAGATTCTGGCTCGATCCGCCGGCGCGCAGCGCCGCCGCCCCGCCCCGCTCCGTCCCGGCCTCGCTGCGGATATGCACGAAGGCGATCTGGGCGAAGGGCTCGAAGCCGACCGCGCCCATCTGCAAGCCGTAGCCGATTTCGGCGAACCCCTGCGCGGTCGCGCCTCTGCCATCATGGCGCAGCACGTCGGAGAAGCCGCGCAGCAGCACCTGCCGGGTCAAATCGGTCTCGTTCCAGCTATAGGCCGCCCCGGCCCGCAGATTGACCGCGCCGAGTTTCGCGCCGCCATATATCGCGGCATGGACCGCATCCTGCGTGCCGCTGGAGCGGCGCGCGTCGAGGTCGAAATGGTGCCGGGTGAAGCCCGCGAGCGCGCCGACGCGCCAGAGCGAGACGCCGCTGGACGCGATCTCCACGCCTGCCATCACGCCGCCGCCACGCCGCTCCAGCGAGCCTGCGTTGCCGTCGCCGTCGCTGCGCCCGGCACCCCCAATCGCCTCGCCCCAGAGCGTCACGCGGCGGCTCTCGATCCGGGGCGCGGGCAGCGCCACGCCGCCCTTGCGGCCGGGCAGGTCGGCGCTGAAGGCGCCGTGAACCGTGCCCAGCGACGCGCTCGTCTCGAATGGCGCGCGCAGGCGGTTGAGCACCGCCTCGCGAACGAGATGGCTGGTCTCGATCGCGACCGAAACGCCCTGTGCATGCGCCTCGCCCGAAAGCGCGTCGAAACCGGCGCGCGCTTCGGCGATGGTCGAGGAGACCAGCGCGTCATGGATCCGGTTGCCCGCGCCGAGCGCTTCGGCCGCGCGACCGGCCCCGGTCTGGTTGCGGGTGATCGCCACGAAAGGACCGGGGCCGGACCCGAACGAGACATCGTTGCGCGCCAGCGTCAGCACGACGTCGTTGCCGCTGTAGGTTAGCGTCGGCGTCAGGAAGGCGAGATTGGTGGTCAGGCTGGAAAACGCGCCGCTGACGCCGCCCTGCGCGCTCAGGATGACATAACGCGTCGAGAGCGCGTAGTCGCCCTGCTCGGCCAGCACCTGCACGAGGCCGCCGGTCAGCGTCGCCGTCCCGGTCGCGTCGATGCGGTCGGCCGCGCCGGTCGCATTGACCTCGACCTGATAGGTCGAGCCGGGACCGAAGGCGACATTCCCGGCCACCGCGAGCGTGCCGATCGAATTGCCCGGCGCGACCGCGCCCGAGACGGCGTTGATGCCGCCGACCGTGCCCGTGCCGCCGAGCGTCCCGCCATTCAGCGTGACGACGGAGCCGGCGAGCGAGCCGTTGACGACGAGCATGCCGGCACTGACGCTGGTCGCGCCGGTGAACGAACTCGTCCCCGTCAGGCTGAGCGTGCCCGAGCCGGTCTTGACCAGCCCGCCCGTCCCCGTGATCGCGCCCGAGAAAGTGGTCGAGCCGTTGTCGCCGCCGGCGGTCAGCGTCGCCGCGCCGATGGCGGCAGTGCCTGCGCCCGCAAGCGAGCCGATGCTCTGGCTGAAGCCGTTCAGCGCCAGCGTCGCGCCGGCCGCCACGGTGAAGGCCGAATTCGGCGAGAACGCGCCCGCGACGCCCGCCCGCAGCGCGCCGCCGGTGACGCTGGTCGCGCCGGAATAGCTGTTCGCGCGCGAGAGCACGGCTGTGCCCGGCCCGGCCTTGGAAAAACCGCCCGGCCCCGTCAGCGCGGCTCCGAGCGTGAAGGTGAAGGCCGCATCGGCGATGTCGAGCCCGCCGCCGCCATTGCCGAAGGTGATCGCGCGCGCCGTGGCGAAGCTCGTGCCGGTGATCTGCAGCACGCCGCCATTGAAGGTCAGCCCGCCCGAGGCCGCGCCGAGATTGGCGTCGCGCGATACGCTGAGCGTGCCGCCGGTGATGGTCGTCCCGCCCGAATAGGTGTTGGTCCCGGTCAGGACCGTCGTGCCGGACCCCATCTGCACGACCTTGCCGGCCGAGCCCGCCGTCAGGGCGTCGTTCGAGATCACGCCGGCGAAGGTGTAGGTGTCGGAGCGGTTGAAGGCGAGCGTGCCCGCATTGGCGACATTGCCGAGGATCGAGCCCGACGCACCGCCATTGCCGAGCTGGAGCACGGTGCAGTTGCAGATCGTCGTGCCTCCCGCGTAGCTGTTCGCGCCCGCCAGCACAACTGTTCCCGTTCCGGTCGTGCCGGGTCTGGTCGTGACGAGAACGTTCGCGTTGTTGGCCCCGCTGATGACGCCCGAGAACGTGGTCGATGCGCCGCCATCGACCGTCAGCGACAGGCCCGGCGATTCTGCGGTTCCGCCGGGAATCTTGACCTCGCCTGCGCCCGACAGGTTGCGGATCGTCGGAGAGATCGCGTCCCTCAGATCGAGGATCGCGCCCGCATCCACCCGGGTCGAGCCGCTCCGCAGCGTGGTTCCGAAGTCCGTCCGGCCTGCCAGCGTGCCGCCGGCGACGACGATCGTCGCAGACGCGTCGATCGTCACGGTCGCGGCATTGACATAAGCCGTGCCGGCCACGCCAGCGACGCCGAAGATCGCCGTCGCGTCCGCATCGACGGCAAGGTTGATCCCGATCTGCGCGAGTTGGCCGGCTGCGGCGGAAAACACGCTGCTCGTGCCGGCCGTGAAGACCACGTTCTGGGCATAGGTTCCAGTCACATCGGTGTGCAGCGCCCCGCCCGACAGCCTGAGCGCGCCCGAGCTCAGAGCGCTGACATTACCGCCCGTCAGACGGCTGGCGATCAGCAGCCCGGCATTGATCGTCGTAGCGCCGGAATAGATATTCTCACCCGAGAGCGTCAGCGTACCACCGCCGGTCTTGATGACGCCGAAACCGCCGGAGACAACCCCGCTCTGCGTCGCCGAGCCCGCGTCGATCTGAAACTGTGTATCGGCGGTCAGGGTGCGCGGCGTCGCATCATTCTGGCCATCGGCATAGACGATCTGCGCGCGCAGCGGCGCGACGAAACTCAGCATCGTGCCGGCGAGCAGCACGCCGAAAACGCGACGCCGACGCGTCGCGCAACCTTGTCGAACGCCGTAACCCACGCAAAACCGTCCCCCGCCCCGCCATCTCCTTACGACAGCGACGGGACCGGGCACATGGATGGGGGTTCACAGGCGCGAGGGCCTGATCGGCATTCAGACGATGCCGTTTCGCAGCTCCGTCTCGCCCCGCGCCAGCCGGTCGAGGTTCTCGACCAGCAGGTCGACGACGTTTGTCTCGTATGCCCGCGTCTCGCCGGCGCTGTGCGGCGTCACGATCACCTGCGGCATCGTCCAGAGCGGCGACGTCGCAGGCAGCGGCTCCTCCACCGTGACGTCGAGCCCCGCGCCGGCGATGCGGCTCTCCGACAGCGCCGCGATCAGCGCCGGCTCGTCGACGACTTTTCCGCGCGCCACATTGACCAGCAGCGCCGAGGGCTTCATCGCCGAAAGCGCCGCCGCATCGATAAGTCCTTCCGTCTCCGGCGTCAGCGGGCAGGTCAGCGCGACGATGTCGGCGCTCGCCAACGCCTGATGGAGAGCGTCGGGATGGACGATCTCGTCGATGCCCGCGACCGGGCCGGGCTTGCGGCGCACGCCGATGATGCGAAGGTCGAAGGCGGAAGCGAGCTTCGCCAGCCTTTGGCCGATCCGGCCGAGGCCGACGATGACGAGCGTCTTAGCCCCGAGTTCGTCCTCTCTGGCGCTGCGGTCGCCGATCATCGGCCGCCAGTGCTTTGCGCTCTGGTTGTCGCGGGCGAGATGGATCTGGCGGGTCAGCGACAGGATCAGCGCCATGGCGTGCTCGGCGACCGCGCGCTCATTGGCGCCCTGCGCGCTGGCGAGCCTGATGCCGGCCGCCCCCAGCGCCGCCTTGTCGTACTGGTCCGTGCCGGCGCTGACCGACTGGATGAAGCGCAGGCGCGGCGACGCCGCGATCAGCTCGTTGCGCCACAGCCCCGACAGCACCAGCACGTCCGCCTCGGCCGCGCGCGCCTTGAGCTCGTCGAGGCTGCGCGCCTCGAAACTTTTCGCCGAACGGCCGCGCGACGAGAATTCGGCCTGCAACTGGTAGGCGGCATGGGCGAAGCCGATGGTCAGTTCGTTCTCGGGCGGCAGGCTGGGCATGGTTGGGCTCCGGGGAATGAAGTCGCGATGCTTGGATGAACCATATCGTCATTGCGAGCGCAGCGAAGCAATCCAGAGGTCGGCGCGAGACGCTGGATTGCTTCGCTGCGCTCGCAATGACGGCGGTGCATGCGGCCAGTTCACTCATCTGGCATGAAGCTCGCCAAAGCCGCCTCCAGCCGCAGCCATTCGTTCTCACCGCCGGGCAGCCCGAAACGCAGCCAGCACGAATCGTGGCGAAAACGCCGGACATAGACGCCGTGGCGGCCGAGATGGGCGAAGAGCGCGGCCGCGTGGGCCGTGTCCAGCAGGCGATAGAGCGACGCGCCGCCGACGATTGCGCCATGAGCGCCGAGCGAGGCGTCGAGCCGCTTGGCGGCGGCCTGCGTCGAAAGCGCCGCCGCGGCGACCCAGCCTTGGTCGGCGAGCGCGGTCGCGGCAACGGCCAGCGCCGGCCCCGACACCGCCCAGGGGCCGAGGCCGGCGCGCAGGCGGGCGGTCGTCTCCGGCTCGCCGACCGCAAAACCGACGCGCAGGCCGGCGAGCCCATAGCTCTTGCCGAAGGAGCGCAGCACGATCGCGCCCTCCGGCAATGCCGGGATGAGGCTCGCCTCCGGCGTGAAATCGCAAAAGGCCTCGTCAACGACCAGCACGCCGCCGCGCGCCCGGCATCGTTCGGCCAGCGCCGCCAGACGCTCGCGCGGCACGATGCGGCCATCGGGATTGTTGGGATTGACCACGACGAGCGTCGCCGCATCCCCGGCCGCGTCCAGCGAGGCGATCTCGGCCACGGCGTGACCGCCTTTGCGCCAGGCCAGCGCGTGCTCGGCATAGGTCGGCCCCAGCACCGCGACCGGGCCTGCGCCCGCAAGCCGCGGCAGCATCTCGATCAGGATCTGCGTGCCGGGCGCTGCGACGATCTCCGTATGCTCCGGCACGCGATAGGCCTTGCGCGCAGCCTGCAGCAGCGCAGCCTCTTCGACTGCGCCCGGCAGCCGCCGCCACAGGCTTAACGGCAGCGGCGGAAGCGGATAGGGATGCGGGTTGATGCCCGTGGAGAGATCGATCCAAGGCTCGGGCGCATCGGGAAACAGCGCGCGGGCCTGCGCGAGATCGCCGCCATGCCAGATCCCGTCCTCAGCCACCAAGGCCTCCACCCGAAAATGCCGCTCCGCAAGCCCGCATGAACCTGTCCGATACCTTGCCCCTGGCATTGGCCGCCCTCGTGATCGAGGCAGCGCTCGGCTATCCTCAGGGCTTGTATGCGCGGATCGGCCATCCCGTCACCTGGCTCGGCGCGCTGATCGCCACGCTCGACCGGACCTTGAACCGAGAGCGCGATGCCGCAACGCGGCGCAAGGCGGCGGGCGTTGCGGCGCTGCTGATCCTGCTTGCCGTCACGCTCGTAGCGGCGCTGCTCCTCGTCAGGCTCTGCGGTCTGCTCGGCCCGCTCGCCTTGTTGCCGCTGGCCCTGCTGGCCTCCAGCCTCATCGCCCAGCGCAGCCTGCGCGAGCATGTCGCGCGGGTCGCCGACGGGCTCGAAACCGGCCTCGCGGAAGGGCGACACGCCGTCTCGATGATCGTCGGCCGCGATCCCGAAAGCCTCGACGAGGCCGGCGTGGCCCGCGCCGCGATCGAGAGTCTGGCCGAGAATTTTTCGGATGGCGTGGTCGCGCCGGCTTTCTGGCTCGGCGTCGCCGGCCTGCCCGGCATCGCGCTCTACAAGGCGGTCAACACCGCCGATTCGATGATCGGCCACAAGACGCCGCGCCATCGCGCCTTCGGCTGGGCCGCCGCCCGGCTCGACGATCTCGTCAACCTGCCCGCCTCGCGGCTGACGGCGCTGCTGCTGGTCGCAGCCGCCGCGACCATGCGCGACGCCGACGCGGCCAGCGCATGGCGCGCCGTCCGCCGCGACGCCGGCCGTCACCGCTCGCCCAATGCCGGCTGGCCGGAGGCGGCGATGGCCGGCGCGCTCGGCCTCAGGCTCGCCGGTCCGCGCATCTACGGCGCGGTCAGGGTCGAGGATGGCTGGATGGGCGACGGCCGGGCGCGCGCGAACGCCGCCGACATCCGCCGCGCGCTGGCGCTCTATCGCCGGGCCTGCCTACTGCTCTGGGGGCTTGCGGCGGCCGGGGCGCTGGCGGCGCTCGCCTGACGCCGGGCCATGCATTCCCGGCGCTGCCGGGTTGCGGTCCCAGCGTTCGATCTGGCGACGATCTTGCTGGCGCTGCCGCATCGACGCGGCGATGATCGTCTCGTCAGCACAGCCCGGAGACGAAAGCCTTGAGCTATGACCGCGACCTGATCGGCTACGGCGCCAACCCGCCCGACCCCAAATGGCCAAACGGCGCCCGCATCGCGATCAATTTCGTGATGAATTACGAAGAGGGCTCCGAGCCCTCGATGCAGGATGGCGAGGGCTACACCGAGACGGCGCTGACCGAATCGAGCAGCCTCAACATGCCGGTGAAGGGCCGCGACCTCGCCGGCGAAGGCATGTTCGCCTATGGCAGCCGGGTCGGCTTCTGGCGGCTGATGCGGCTGTTCCAGGAGCGCGGGCTGCCAATGACGGTGTTCGGCTGCGCGCTGGCGATCGAGCGCAACCCGGAGGCCGCCGCCGCGATCCGCGCCTCTGGCTTCGACGTCTGCTGCCATGGCTGGCGCTGGATCAAGCATTACGAACTGGAGGAAGCGCAGGAGCGCGAGCACATCGCCAAGGCCGTCGCCTCGCTGCAGGCGACCGTCGGGGCGCGTCCGCTCGGCTGGTATTGCCGCTATGGGCCCAGCGTCAACACCCGCAAGCTCGTGGTCGAAGAGGGCGGCTTCCTCTATGATTCGGACGCCTATGACGACGAACTGCCCTACTGGACGGTGGTCTCGGGCAAGCCGCATCTCGTCGTGCCCTATTCGCTTGTCCATAATGACGGCAAGTTCGGGACCGGCTTCTTCTCGACCTCGAACGACTATTTCGACTGGCACAGGGACGCCTTCGACATGCTCTATGCCGAGGGCGCGACGCAACCGAAGATGATGTCGGTCGGCCTGCATATGCGCCTGATCGGGCATCCGGCGCGGGCGGCCGGACTCGCCCGCTTCCTCGACTATGTGCAGAAGCACGAGAACGTCTGGGTCACCGGCCGCCTCGACATCGCGCGGCACTGGGCGAAGACGCATCCTTTTGCGGGGAAGGCTGGTTGCGCTTGAGACCGCTGCGCCAACCATGCTTGCTCCTCCCTTCCCCCTTGTGGGGAAGGGTATGGGGATGGGGGGCGAACGACCGGGTGAGCGATCGCTTGTATCGGCCGCGTGGCAAGACCTTTCAGCCGCCCGCTCTGACTTTTCGCCCCCCACCCCTGCCCCTCCCCACAAGGGGGAGGGGTTAGGTCGTGCTGCCATTTCGCTTCGACACATAGGACAACGCCTTGCCCACACCCGACCTCATCGTCGCGCTCGGCGACACGCGCTACCGGATCGAGCGGCCCTTCGGCTCATGGCCTCGGAACACCGGCTTCGTCACCGATGTCACGGTCGATCCGCGCGGCCATGTCTTCGTCATGCTCAGGCATGACCCGCTGGTGCATCCGGGCGACCCACGCGTGATCGAGCTTGCGCCCGACGGCAGCTATCTCAACGGCTGGGGCGGCGACCTGATCGCGGATTCCCACATGCTGACGGCCGACCGCCAAGGTCGCATCCTCTGCGTCGATCGCGACATGCACGAGGTCATCATCTGCTCGGCTTCGGGCGAGCGGCTCGGCGCGCTCGGCCAGCGCGGCGAGCCGCTCTCGCCCTTCAACCATCCGACCGACGCGCATGTCTCGTCCTGGGGCGACATCTATGTCTCGGACGGCTATGCCGCGAGCCGAGTCCACCGCTTCTCCGCCCATGGCGTGCATCTGCAAAGCTGGGGCGAGCATGGTTCCGGCGACGGGCAGTTCGGCTGGCCGCACGCGATCTGGACCCATGCCGACGGCAGGGTCTGCGTCGTCGACCGCACCCAGAACCGGGTGCAGGTCTTCGACAATCTCGGCGGCCATCTCGCGAGCTGGACGCATTTTTATCAGCCGGTCGGAATCTGGGGCGACGACGAGGGCAACACCTATGTCAGCGATATGGTGCCGAGCCTGCAGAAGATCGGCCCCGGCGGCGAGAAGCTCGGACGCTGCCGGCCGATGCTGAACGGCGCGCACGGCATCTTCGGCACGCCGGAGGGAGACATCCTGCTGGCGGAGGGCAATCCGAGCCGGATTTCGCGGCTGGCGCGGCTGACATGAGGAGCCCACGTCTGTCGGTCGAGCGCGGGGAACCCCTCTCCCGGAGGGAAAGGGGTTCCCCGTGCCTTGACGAGCGAGGTTGGCCATGACCGACCGGATCGTCTGGGGCGCGACCCTGCTCGAAGGTTTTGACGCCGCCGGCGAGCCGATCCTGCACGTCGATTCCGGCGTCCTCGTCCGAGACGGGGCCATCGTCGAAATCGCCCCCATCGCCGACCTGAAACGCACCCACCCCCATGCCAGCATCACCGGCGGCGCGGGCTTCGCGATCACGCCGGGCTTCATCAACGCCCATCACCATGTCGGCCTGACGCCGCTGCAGCTCGGCTCGCCCGACCACCCGCTCGAACTCTGGTTCGCCAGCCGTCTCGCCCTGCGCGATGTCGATCTCCATGCCGACACGCTGTTTTCCGCCTTCGAGATGATCGAAAGCGGCGTCACCACCGTGCAGCACCTGCACAGCCGCGCGCCGGGAACCCCCGACGACATCCTCGCCGCCGCCGAGAAGGTGATCTCCGCCTATCGCGCCATCGGCATGCGCGCCTCCTATTCGATGGCGCTGCGCGACCAGAACCGGCTCGTTTACGAGGCCGACGAGGATTTCGTCGCGCGCCTGCCGGATAGCCTGCGCCCGGCGCTCGCCGCCTATTTCAAGCGCTTCACCGTGCCGCTCGCCGATCAGGTCGCGGTCTTCGACGAACTCTTCCGCCGCCATGGCGCGGGCGACCTGATCCGCGTCCAGGTCGCGCCGGCGAACCTGCACTGGCTCTCGGACGCGGCGCTGGAGACGGCGGGCGAGCTTGCGGCCCGGACCGGCGCGCCGATCCACATGCATGTGCTGGAAACGCCCTATCAGAAGGCCTATGCGAAACGCCGCGCCGGCGGCTCGGCGCTGGCCTATCTCGACAAGGTCGGGCTGCTCGGCCCGCGTTTCACCATCGGCCACGGCGTCTGGATGAGCGAAGCCGATATCGAGCTCGCGGCCGGGCGCGGAGCTTGCGTCTGCCACAACTGCTCCTCGAATTTCCGGCTGAAGAGCGGCATGGCCCCGGTCAACCGGCTGCTGGCGCGAGAGGTTCCGGTCGCGATCGGCATCGACGAGGCCGGGATCAACGACGACCGAGACATGCTGCAGGAGATGCGGCTCGTGCTTCGCGCCCATCGCGAGCCGGGCATCGACGCCCCCCATCCCTTACCCGCGCAGGTGCTCCGCATGGCGACGCAAGCTGGCGCGCGCACCACGCCCTTCGCCGGCCGCATCGGCGCGCTCAGGCCCGGCATGGCGGCCGATCTCGTGCTGTTCGACTGGCGGGAGGTGACATATCCCTATCAGGACGCCGCATTGCCCTTCGTCGACGTGCTGGTCCAGCGCGCCAAGTCGCGCGCGGTCGACAGCGTCATGATCGGCGGGGAATGGGTCTATCGCGAGCGCCGCTTCACGAGGGTCGATCGCGCGGCCGTGCTGGCCGGCATCGCCGCGTCGCTGGCCAGGCCCAAGACCGCGGCCGAGCTGGAGCGCATCCAGCTTTCGGAGGCCGTGATGCCGCATGTCAGGGCGTTCTACGACGGCTGGCTCGAAGCCTTCGGCGACGAGCCGTTCTACCGCACCAGCGGGCGCGACTGAGGGCGCAGCGGCGTCACCTCCGCCGTCGTCGCTTCCGCAACGGCCGGAACCGCCCGCGCAAACGCCCTGGCGATCTCGGCGCGCGAAGCGATCCAGAGCCGCTCCCGCCGCGCCGCCAAGAGCCAGAGGATGTCGCGGAAGGCGGCGAATCGCGCCGGCCGGCCGCAGATGCGGAGATGGAAGCCGATATTGAGCAGCCGCGGCAGGCCGCGCGCGGCCTCCGCCTCCAGCACGTCGAGCGCGTCGGTGACGTAGTCGACCATCTCCTGCGCGCGGACGAAGCCGTTGGGATGGAAGAACTTCATGTCGTTGGAATCGAGCGCATAGGGAACCACCAGCAAGGGCCGCGAGGGCGCATGGTCCCAATAGGGCAGGTCGTCGTCGAAGCCGTTCGAGGTGTAGAGGAAACCGCGCTGCGCCAGCAGGTCGCGCGTCCATGGGCTTTCGCCGCCCCGGCAGAAGAAGCCGACCGGCGTCGCGCCCGTCGCCTCGCGGATCACGGAGACGCAAGCGTCGAGATCGGCCGCCTCGTCCTGCGCGTTGTCGTAATCGGCATGGGGCCGCCAGCGCCAGCCATGGACTGCAGCCTCGTGCCCGCGCGCTGTCACCTCGCCCGCGAGCTGCGGCAGCCGCTCGACCGCGCGGCCGCAGAAGAAGAAGGTCGAGCCGATTCCGGTCTCGTCGAGCGCGCCGAGCATGCGCCAGAGCCCGGCGCGCATGCCGTAGCCGAAGATCTGCTCCTGGCCCTGGTCGCGCTTGCCGGCCGGCACGACGCTGACGACCTCGCCCATGGCTTCGGAGCGCGCATCGCCGTCGCCAACCTGCATCTCGGCGCCTTCCTCGAAATTGACCACGACGGAGACGGCGAGCCGCGCCCCGTTGGGCCAGGCGAAATCGGGCCAGACGCCGCCATAGCCGAGGAGGTCGCGTTCGCTCATGAACCGATTCCTCCATCGTCATTGCGAGCGTAGCGAAGCAATCCAGAGCCGCGCGCTCGACGTCCCCCTGGGTTGCTTCGCTGCGCTCGCAATGACGGCAGGGACATCGCGCTCGGCCTCATTCGTTGACCCGGTCGAGGCCGATCGTCAGCGAGATCGCGCCCAGCGCCAGCATGGCGAGCAGGATCTGGACGCTGGAGACGGCCGCGACCAAAGGCGAGTTGGTGTTCTGCACGATGGCCAGAAGCTCGATCGGCAGCGGCCTGTCGCGATAGCCATGGGTGAAGATCGTCACCGAGAGGTTGTCGAAGCCCTCGATGAAGGTGAAGACCGCCCCGGCCAGGATCGCCGGCAGCAGCAGCGGGAAGGTGATGGCGCGGAAGGTCTGCCAGCGGCTCGCGCCGAGATTGGCCGAGGCCTGCTCCAGCAGCGGGTCGAGCCTTTGCAGCCGCGCCATCACCGTTCGCACCATCACCGCCATGACGTAGCAGGACAGCGCGATCGACTGCAGCCAGATCGAGGGGCCGATGCCGAGCAGCGCCCCGGAAAACAGCACCGCCACGCCAAGCACGATGCCCGGCACCATATGCGGCACCAGCACGAAGACCGAGAGCGCCGTCGCGCCCCGGAAATCGCCGCGCACGCAGGCGAGCGCGGTCGGCACGCCGAGCAGGATGCAGATCGCGGTGACGTAGAGCCCGACCTTGATCGAGGTCCACATCGCGCTCGTCAGCACGGGCTGCTCGAAGACCTTTCGATACCAGTCCAGCGTGAAGCCGGCCGGCGGAAACGAGATATAGCCGCGCGTGTCGAAGGACATGATCACGACGATCACCGCCGGCAGCAGCAGCAGCGCCAGCGCGAAGATCGCCAGCGCGACGATGACGCCGACGCCGAGCCTGTCGATCGCCTCCGCGCGGTCGAGCCTCATCGCTGCGCCACCCTCGTCCAGCGCGTGCCCAGATGCGTCAGCCAGGCGAAGAGCATCAGCACCATCAGGCAGGTCGCCATCAGGATCATCGCCGTCACCGCGCCCTTGCTCCATTCCAGCGAATAGACCACCTGCTCGTAGATCATCGTCGCGGCGTTGAGATAGTTGCCGCCGCCCAGAAGCTGCGGCACCACGAAGGTCGTGTAGCTCAGCGTGAAGACGAGCGACGCCCCGGTGCCCAGGCCCGGCACGCTCAGCGGCAGGATGACGTTTCGCAGCGTGCCGAGACGGCTCGCGCCGAGATTGGCAGAGGCCTCGTCGAGACGCCGGTCATGCCGGCTCATCACCGCGATCAGCGGCAGGATCATGATCGGCAGGTGGATCTGCACCATGCCGATCACCACCGCCCAGGGCGTGTTGATGATCCGCAGCGGCGCGGAGATCAGGCCCATATCCATCAGCACGCCGTTGACCACGCCGCGCCCGCCCAGAATGACGATCCACGCATAGGTGCGGACGATGCCGCTCGTCAGGATCGGCGCGATCGTCAGCACGAGGATGATGCGCCGGACCCACGGCCCGCCGATCAGGAAAAGATAGGCGACGGGAAAGCCGAGCAGCGTGCAGAAGAATGTCGTCGTCAGCGCCAGCGTGATCGAGCGCTGGAAGGTGGTGTGGTAGAGCGGATCGGCGAGCGCGGTCGCGAGATGCCTAAGCGAGAGTTCCTGCGAGACGATGACGCCCCGCGACACGACGATGTCGGAAAAGCCGAGCGAGAGCAGCACGCCGAACGGGATGACCGCCACCACCGTCAGCACGATGATCGCCGGCACCGCCGGCCAGATGCCCGTGCCCGAGAAGACCTCGTCGAAGAGCCGGATATGCAGCGGCTTCTGGATCATGGCGCTGACGACCGTGCATAATCGGCAAGGCGCGCCGCTTTCCGCCCCCTCCCCCCGCTTGCGGTGGGGAGGGACGGG
>JAESFX010000303.1_pt1 | contig 24169 bp, 23 predicted proteins | sample 9269501 | NCBI WGS metagenome assembly JAESFX01 (sample SAMN14515570, study PRJNA621655) | algae metagenome | isolation source: Desmonostoc geniculatum HA4340-LM1 and co-occurring heterotrophs from cave... | place: USA: Maniniholo cave, Kauai, Hawaii | collected 2009-07-28
GTGCCTTGCTTCCCACATTCTCACATTTAAAGTGGATGTTTGAGTGGTTTATCCGAAACACTACCTTTGATTTTATGTCTCTCCAGATGTACGGAGTTTTTTCAGAAATCAAATCATAGTCCTATATTTATCTATAAATAAAGTTAAAAACGCCATAAAAACTTTAGCTCATTAATTTTATTAATGAGTCAAATTGCATAACTAAAATATTAATAATATTTATAAATCAACTTATATATCTATAGTAATTACGGCAAGCTTCTGGGAGGAATAGGAGAATGTACTTCATTTCTGATGTTAAATTATAAAATTCTGTTTTTTGGTGAAAATTCACAAGATAAACTGATTGAAAACATTGAAATATCCACCGCATTGTCGGATTATTTATGGCTTTTCCTAATTGATTTTTTACAGTATAGTTTAAGGACTTTAAAGCCGCTCTAATCTCTCTTTGTGCTAGAGTATAAACTAGCAAACACAACCCCATTATCATTGCTAATGCTTCTATGGATTCTCTGATTGCAGCCATTGCTGTGCAAAATTCTCTATCACTTGTAACGCGTAACGAAAGTGATTTTGCTCAAACAGGGGTTGTAATCCTTAATCCTTGGTCTGCTTGAGTCGCCTCAGTATACTAAGTAATGTCCCGATGCACGTTTGGGTAGCCCCTCGTCCCCCCTTTGGTTATGCTGAAACTAATCCCCGTCGAAGTCCTGGCTGATGCGTCATCGCTTGGGATTGAGGCCAGTGCTGATGGATCTGATGGCTGGGATTGAGGTTACTGGCAGTGAGGCAACTGTAGAAGCGATCGCTCCTTGGGAATTGAAGAAGTTGCTTTAATGAAAGTGGGAAAAGTGTGAAAAGTGTGAAAAGTAGGATGTTTTGTAGTAACCCTTGATTATGCTGTTGATAAGTTGTATTGTTAATGCATATTACATGGTCACTCCGAAATCATATATCTTCTATAACCAATGAAAAAAATATTACTGTTAGGGTTTGCTGTAGCACTTACTGCTGGAATTGTAACAATCCCTAATGGGGGTAGAACCGATGTCGTTAACGCACAACTATTAGACTTAAATGTGAATACATCTAACTCCACCTGTCCAACAAACAAGATCTGTGTGTGGAGCAAGCAGCAATTTGAGGGTGTTCGCTCAATTTATAGGTACGCTATTGACTCATTCTCTGATCGCGATGGTTTTCAGAAAACATGTGTACTGATACTGGATAATTCCATAGATAATAACGAATTTGTAAACATCGGTCGCTCAATACGTAATAACAGTCCATGTCGTGTGCTCCTATACATACAAGGAGAGAGGAGATTAGTTGAAACTGGTCTTCTTGTGGTTGATGCGATTGCTCCAAACACTTCGAAGTCTGACAGTGGAGAGTTTCGCCAAATCGAGGCGGATCGACTCCAAAGACTTTAGCCGTCAACCGTGACAAAAGAAAGCGGGGGAAGCTGTTCTTGAGCAAACTCCATACATAATGTAAGGGCTTCCATATGATTACGCCGCCCCTACTGTGAAGAAACCATTCAGCCAAGCCAACAAGAAGTAATTGACGTACTGCAACAGTTGAGGGAAATCCCCTGTACCCCACAGTTTCAGCTCAATTGCGAGATTCAACGCACAGTCAGGCGGTGCTGGGAGAATGTGCCAGGAGCGGTCACTTATTTAAAGGAGGCGTTAAGAACTTGGAAAGGGATTAAGTTACCAGAAGTTGTATTTGTAGCGGCTTGCAAGGAAAGACGCAAACCGGAGTCAGTGCATGTCAAATCTGCTGCGATGCCTACGGCGGGCTGCGCCTACGCCAATGTGAAAAGTGCCAAAGATAATAGTAGATTATGTCTGTGTCCGGCGCGGCGACGGGGGTCTTCTAGACCTGCAAAAGCTTTGATAATTTCGATTTCACACACGGTAATAGATGCTTGAAGTAGAACTGGCGCTGCATCTTACCATATCGCGTCTACATTTAGAATGAAATAGCCCTGGATAAATATCCATCTATTTCAATACTGCTCGGATAAGCAGGGGAGGCAGGGGAGGCAGGGGAGGCAGGGGAGGCAAAAACTCTCCCCCTGCTCCCCCTGCTTGCCTCAACCAAGAAATTCCTTAACCGAGCAGTATTGCCATCTATTTTACTTTTAATAAACTCTGATTCTGGTAAAGTTGTGACTATGCGCTTATATTAGCTCCACGCCCAGATTAATAGTAATTATTCTTATTTAGGTGTAATCAACTTTCTTTTTTGATAGTTCTTTTGTACTATATATCTGTTTTGTTGGGGTGTGACAGTTGTGGGTGCGGAATGTGGGTTCTTAGATTAGGCTAGGTAAGGGATTGGGTATTGGGCATGGGGCATGGGGCATTGGGAGTATGGGAGGGGTGGGAAGCTTTTCATAATCTCCCCACACTCCCTCATCTCCCCGCGTCACCGCGTCACCGCGTCACCAATACGGTTCGGTTAAGGTTTTTTGATGAAAATTCTAGATCCAAAGACGCGATAAATCGCCGTCTCTACAAGGATCAATCTTTCGTCTTGACGGCAATTTACCCTTGTCTGGTGCCTTAATCGAACCGTATTGCCCGCATCCCTACTCCCTACTCCCTACTCCCTTAAAAACCCAGACAATGGTGGAACAACTCAAACCCCGCTATTCTGTTCTTTGGACGGACAAAATCGCCGAAGTGCCCCAAAATGCCTGGAACGCTTTGGCAATGCCACTCAAAACACCTTTTTTAGAGTGGGAGTGGCTGAACAATCTGGAAACTTCCCAGAGTGCTACGGCTAAAACCGGTTGGTTGCCAAATCATTTGACGTTGTGGCGAGACAGAACACTCATTGCTGCTGCGCCACTTTATCTAAAAGGACATAGTTCTGGTGAGTTTGTCTTCGATCATCAGTGGGCAGAGTTAAGCGATCGCATTGGCATCCGGTATTATCCTAAACTGCTGGGAATGACACCATTTACCCCTGCTGAAGGTTATCGATTTTTAATTGCCCCAGGGGAAGATGAGAATGAAATTACAGCAATAATGGTGCATGAAATTGACACTTTCTGTGCTAAAAATCGCATCTCTGGCTGTCATTTTCTTTTCGTTGATCCCCAATGGCGTCCTGTGCTAGAACGACATGGTTTTACAAGCTGGCTGCACCACAGCTTCATTTGGGAAAATTCTGGTTTTAAAACTTTTGATGACTACTTGCAAGTATTTAACGCCAATCAGCGTCGCAACATCAAGCGGGAACGTAAAGCTGTGGAAAAGGCAGGTTTACGATTGCAACCATTGACTGGGGATCAAATTCCTCAGTCTTCTTTTCGTTTGATGTATCAGTTTTATACTGACACCTGCGATAAATTTGGCTGGTGGGGTAGCAAATATCTCACACAGCGGTTTTTTGAACAACTAGAGACTGATTATCGCCATCGAGTTTTGTTTTTTGCCGCATATAGCGAGGAAGATAATTCTCATCCTTTAGGAATGTCCTTTTGTTTATTTAAAGACGACAAACTCTATGGACGCTATTGGGGTAGTTTTCAAGAAATAGATTGCTTACATTTTGATGCTTGTTATTATGCGCCGATTGAGTGGGCGATCGCTAACAATATCCAAATTTTTGATCCTGGCGCCGGTGGACGCCATAAAAAACGGCGTGGTTTCCCCGCTATGCCCAATCACAGTCTGCACCGCTTTTACAATAATCGTTTAGGACAAATTTTGCGCCCCTATATTAAAGAAGTAAATCAACTCGAACAGCAGGAGATTGAGGCGATTAATGCAGAGTTGCCATTTAGTAATCAGCGAGATTCTTAAATCATGCAAAGTCATTATCAATAAACTCTATACCCCCACCAAGCATGAAAGTGGTATTATTGCCCATTCCCTACTCGTCATTTATAACTCAGAAGGTGAACGACGAATTACACTTGATATAGAGTGTAAAAACTCTCAAGAAAAAATTTGCTTTTGATAATGCTTACTGATTTAATGGTTAAAGATTTAGCAGCAATTGATGATAAACTTTCCCAGCGTCATATTGACCTCGATCCCGGTGGATATTTCATCATTTATTTGGATAGAGACGCAGAGGTGATTTATGCCAAGCATTTTACAAATGTAATTGATGAGCGCGGTTTAGCAGTCGATCCAGAAACGGGAAAGGTAATTCCTGCACGAGAAAAGGTAGAACGAACTCACACTACAGTTTTTAGTGGGAGAACAGCCAAAGAACTTTGCGTGAAAATCTTTGAAGAAACTCAGCCCCCTCCTGTCACGCAATTAAGTCATGCAGCTTATTTAGGTCGAGAATTTGTCCGGGCTGAAGTCGCTTTAGTCACAGAACAAGAGTATGTTCAAGATTAAAGTCAGGAGTGAGGAGTTAGGAGTTAATAGTGAGGAGTTAAAAGTTAAGAGTGAGGAGTTAGAAATTAAAAGTTAGAAATTCACGACTCCTAACTCCAAACTCTAAACTCCTAACTCTTAACTTTCTGATTACCCATCAGATGATGGCTGATTTATCTGATAAATGTAGTAAGTCGCCATTGGAATAACAGTGGCGGCAATTAACAATCCTATTACCCAAGCAGTAGCATTACCTTGGACAGCTTTAGTTTCTTCTGCGTTCTTGAAGGTACCTTCTACCTGTACATTATCATTGATTTCGGGTGGTCCTGGATCGGGTTTGCCTGAGAGAACGGCCACAAGGCGATCGCTAGTATCAAGAAATGCTTGGTTGTATTTATTGCCTTGACGTAAGGGTATACTTAGAGTTTCATCAGCTACACTCTCGGCAATAGAGTCTGTGAGCAAAGACTTAACTCGATCCCCAGTAATAATGGCGGTATTGTTGGTAGCTGTGTCAAGAACCAATAAAGTTTGATTACCTTGGGCTTCTTTTGTCGGAAACCATTTTTCAAACAGTTCTTTAGTAAAACTTTCCGCTGTTTCACCGTAGTCAAAGTGGCGAATAGTAACGATTCTGACTTGATTGCCAGTTTGCTTTGCCAAATCATCGAAAGCGCTGCTAATCTTACCTTCATTCACACGACTGATGACTTCACCTTGATCCAAAACCCAGGTGTCATTCCCTGATGTGAGATTGGGTATTTGATACACACCCGTGGCTAAAGCAGGTGCGCTAAACAGCGAAGCTGCTAAAATTACCGTCACTAATGGTAAAATTAACCGGATCAAATGTTTTTGATTGCTAAATACTTGTTTGAGGAGCTGTTTCATCGTATTAACTCTAAGACGGCCTTGCACCAAAAATACTATAGAACCACTGTAAAAATCACCTGGTTCTTAGTCTTCTCCAACAGGAAGTTTCTGCTAGTGTCAGCAGATATATATTTTACAGGATTTTTTTATTCCAAAAATTTGTTTAAAGCGAGGGTGTAAGCATCGATCTTGTGGCTTACACATCTGCTGGTTACAAGAAATACCGCCCTTGTGGGAATTAACCCAAATGCTGAGGGCGGAATTTGCAAACCATCTAGAAATAATATCGTATTATGAATATTTTTGGTAGAATAAACGATATTTTTTCATATATGCAAGTAGCTTTCGCTGCAACACCGATTGAGTGGTGATATCTGCATTTTTTATTTTGGGGCGTAAAAATAATTTTTGGCGTTGCTGATTAATGGGATGATTTTGATGGTTTTGTGGGATGGTTATCTTGCCCATTACTTGTATTTTCGCGCGGGCAAGATGCGCGCCCTACAAGAATTATCCCTTAATTCAGCTAAATTAAATTTGTATCAATATCAATAAATACATGACCATAATTCTAACTAACGATGACGGTATTGATGCCCCTGGTATCCGAGCGCTCGTCAAAGCTATAAACGGCAAAAATGCTATTATTGCGGCTCCTGCGGATCATCAGTCTGGTTGTGGACATCAAGTCACCACCACTCGTCCCATCAACCTCCAACGACGTTCGGAAACTGAGTATGCGATCGCCGGTACTCCCGCTGATTGTGTGAGAATTGCACTAACACAAATACCCGTAGATGTCAAGTTTGTACTTTCAGGTATCAACGCTGGCGGTAACTTAGGAGTGGATGTTTACATTTCTGGTACCGTTGCTGCTGTGCGAGAAGCCGCAATGCACGGTATTGGGGGAATTGCTATTTCCCACTATCGCAAAGCCAAGCAAAATTTTGATTGGGATCTGGCTGCCAAATTTACAGCTGAAGTTTTAGCCGACTTATTCAAGCGTCCCCTCGAACCGGGATGCTTCTGGAATGTAAACTTGCCGCATCTGCAACCGGGAGAACCAGATCCTGAAGTGGTGTTTTGCCAACCCTGTATCAAACCTTTACCCGTCAATTATCGCATTGAGGGTAATGATTTTTATTATGTTGGGGAATACGGCAAACGCGATCGCACTCCTGGTAGCGATGTCGATGTATGTTTTTCTGGCAACATTGCTGTAACTCAATTAAGAGTTTGACACAAGGCAAAAAGCAAAACTTATTTTTACTTTTCAATCACTCGATCCTTGAATTAAATACATGAACCGATCTAGAGTTTGTGTCAGTTCGTTGAGTTTTTGCAGTGAATTATGCTGAGATTCAGCAAGAGTTTGTACTGCATCACATAAAGCAACAATTTGATAGCCTTGTTGCTGCACCTGCTGTCCCTGTGTTTCAAGCTGTGTGCTGACAGTCTCCAATCTTTCGGCAAGACGTTCAATTGTCTCAGTCGTAGATAGTACTGCTTCCCCAATTTGTTCCACAATAGATTCCAAGCGATTTATTTTTACTTCAATTCCTGCTGAAATCATTTCTTTACCACCCTATTGTTGAGAGAGCATATTAGTAAAATTCCTAATTTCAATTGAAATAATTAATTCCAGTACAAACATTAGACAACACCGTTATTCCGATACTATGTGTGATTTTGTTGTTTGATGCATCTACCAAATGTCGTGTTTGGTTGCTTATATAGTAATCCGCTTTGATTTTTGAATTTATCTGTGTAAGTAGGGAGTGGGGGGTAGAGAATAGAGAATCAGAGTTTTTGAGTTTAGGGTGAGTTTTTCACGCAATCAAATAGGAGTCTTATATAGGACTCATATTTGATTTTTGAACAAAACTTAGTACACCTTTATTCCTGTTTCCTAGTCCCCAGCCCCCAATCCCCAGTCCCTTACCTCTACGAGTCATTCTCCAAATCAAATCGGATTGCTATAGGTACTTAATGAATTGCAATTTTTAATCAATCTTGTTGATTAGATATCTAAAATAATTAACTGTGTAGAAAAATACTTGTTTAAATTGGGTTTTAATTGATACAAATTTCATCTCCTTATGAATTTTACCAAGATTAAGTAAATCTACAGTTACAATCAATATTTTTAATCAGGCTAAGTTTATAGTCTCATTAAGTCTAAGTAATTATACCTTTGTTATTTAACATTTCATCCAACAATTTATCAAATACGATAAATCAGGATTTGTCTAAGTGCCAATTCTCAAAATTGAGAATTGCAATTTACTTTCTGTCTTTCAGTACAACTGAAGGGTATCTGGCTGGGACTATTAATTTTATTGATGAGTGTTTATGTCGATCGCCATCGCTCTGAAAATCAATTGGTATAAATTTTCTTAACTCAAAAGATGACGCACTTGGAGTAAAACTATACGCATATCTGGGAATGACTCTTAATTAGTTGTGCTAATCGCAGTAACGGGGGATGGGGACACACAGTTAACTGTGCATCCCTACCAATGACTGTATTTTATTGAACTAAAATATTTGATTTAGATAATCGAATTGCTCAAAAATACGATCGCCATCGCACACAAACACCAGCCAGCAATATTAATTTTCCAAGGTACAATTCGGTTGATTTCACCCATACCCATCGCACCACCAATTTCTTTAACACTCATGGTAACTACAATTTGAGTTAAGACCATACCTGTTATATACGCAATTAACGGTATTATTCCTGACTCAACAATTGATTGTCCGTGAGCGTAACCCTGAAATAAACCAACACTGACACCCATCAGAGCAAGTACTATAAAGTTTACCTGATTTGGCATTATCAGCATTGTGCTTAAGAAAATGGTAGAAATACTTATGGCTATTTCTATTCCTGGTAAATTTATCTGCAATAAATGAATTATAGTCCCCAAAATTACTGCTAAGACAAAATATCCAACTATCAAAGTGCCACGAACAAATATAGCTGACAGTAAGCCAATAACAACAATGCCAACTAAACACTTTGAGTTAATCACTGGATTTGCTACTCCCCAGAAAAAGCCTTCCCAAAAGTTAGAGATGGCGTGAACAACTGGTGTTCCACTCCAGGAACTGAGCAAGCTAATTAAAATTAGAGCTGCGATCGCTCCAATATGGCGATCGACTAACTTCGGGGTATAAAATTCCGGTGTAGCACAGAATTCTGATAATTTAGTTTTGAACATAGCTATATGCAAAATTAGGTTTTTCGGTAATTTATACTACCCACCTACTTTCAAAAACTAACGTGATAATAACGATAAATCATCTTAACTTTATAAAGTTATGTAAAGTGTCAGTAGTGGTGACAGTATACGAGAATTGAGTGTGTTAATAATTACTATGCTTTGAGAATAAAAACAGAACACCAGAGACAAGAGATAATAAAGGTTTATCCAACCGTATTCAGCTTTACCCAACCTAAAACTTTTCTTAACTAAACTGTATTCAGAAGAAGGCTAATCTCGAAAACACCTTTATTGGAAGAGAGAATGAAATTCATCAAATTACTACTGCTTAGTATTGCTCTCATCCTTTTTGCATGGATTAGTCCACTGCAAGCTAGTCCAAGTACTTTACCGACCGTTGAGGAACTTCAAACAACATCTCTGAAAAATTCAGAAAATGTATTGAATGTTGGAACAATTATATTGCCTCAATTATCCAAATTCGCTTTAGTTGATGAACTAGCCGAGAAGTATACGCCTAGTAAAATATTGAGCTACGATCGCGCAAGAGACCAAATGTTTGGTATTATCGACAACCAAGCAGGTATTGTGACAGATATTTATGCCAGTTATCCAATTCGTTTAATTGGCAGGGGCGATCCAAGTCAGGAAGCTGGTAAATTAAAGGTAAATACCGAACATGTTTGGCCACAAAGTAAAGGTGCTAACAAGGGTAATGCCCAAGGTGACCTTCACCATCTGTTTCCTGCACGAGAAGATATTAATAGTGACCGAGGCAATAAACCCTTCGATGATATAGCCGACACAACTACTAAGAAATGGTATCGAAATAATACTGTTCAATCTACAATTCCTAGTAGTGAAATTGATGAATTCAGCGAATCAGCATCTACTAAATTTGAGCCTAGAGAGAAAGTAAAAGGAAATATAGCTAGGGCAATGTTCTACTTTTACACTATCTATCGAAATCAGGCTGACAAAGAAGATCCAAATTACTTTCAGAATCAGCGTCAGACTTTGTGTAAATGGAACCAGCAAGATCCCCCTGACACTGCTGAAATAGAACGTAATCAGACGATCGCCAAGTTTCAAGGAAATGATAATCCATTCGTGCTAGATATTACACTAGCAGAACGGGCATACTGTAATACTTAAAAGTTTAGTGACCTTAATGTAATAATTCCTCAACTTGATGCTGGCTCCATAAAGTTCTGTAAAGTCCCTGTTGTTGTACCAGTTCTAAGTGATTTCCCACCTGCACAATTTTTCCCTTTTCCATGACAAAAATTCGGTCAGCAGCAGCAGCAGCAGATAATTGATGGGTGATAAAAATTACTGTCTTTCGCTGTGTACCACCGGAAAGATTTTTGAGAATTTGTGTAGCTGTTTGATTATCTACACTGGAGAGGGCATCATCTAAAATTAACACTGGTGCATCAACCAGCATAGCTCTAGATAGGGCAGTACGTTGGCGTTGACCGCCAGAAAGAGTAATTCCGCGTTCGCCAACGATAGTTTCGTATTGCTGGGGAAAATTATTAATTTCTCCATCAATTTGAGCCAATTTAGCTACAGATACTACCTGTTCTTGTTCGCTAACTGGGTCACCGTAGCGGATATTATTTTTGATTGTGGTGCTAAAGAGAAAACTATCTTGGGGAACGTAGGCGATCGCACTTCGTAAATCTCCCAAGGCTATTTTAGTAATATCGTGCCCATCTAAAAACAATTGTTCTGGTTCAATATCCAACAAACGCGGCAAAGCATTGGCCAAAGTAGATTTCCCCGAACCAATTGCCCCAACAATTGCCACGGTTTCTCCTGGGGCAACGGTAAAGTTAATATTTTCTAAAGCTGGATTCGTGGAACCAGGATAAGTGTAGCTGAGATTTTTCGCCGTCACTTCTCCTTTGAGTTCATCCATTGTTAGATGTACCGCATCGGCTGTGTCTTGAATTTTTGGTGTGACACTGAGAATCGATTCAAGCCTATCGATACTAACTTCACCCCGTTGGTAGGTGCTAATTGTGAACCCTAAAAGAGCAGTGGGGAAAACTAAACGCTCTACATAGATTAAGAGTGCTAAAAAGTCCCCAACTTCAAGCGTCCCAGAAGACATCCGCGCCGCGCCTAGCCAAATAATTACTAGGGAACTGACATTAGCTAGGCCGCCAATTAAAGGAAAAAGCGTATTTCGGCTTTTTGCCAGTTCCAAATTAGCAGCCAATAGTTGCTGATTTTTCTTGGCAAAAGCTCGACGTTCGTTGGCTTCTTGGGCGTAAATTTTAATCAAGGCAATCCCACTGATATCTTCTTGGATGAGTTCGCTGATATCAGAGAGTTGCTCTTGGACTGCTGCTTGTTGTTTGCGTAAGCGATCGCTAAACAAACTCACCAACAAGAACATAAAAGGGTACACTGCCAAAGACGCTAGTGTGAGATCCACACTAATCGCCAGCATTACTGGCAGTGTCAGAGCGTAGGCAAAAACTGTATTTGCAAAACTCAAGACGGCAAAACCCAACAACCGCTTGATATTGTCCACATCGCTGGTAGCCCGACTAATCAAATCACCAGCAGTATTACTGGCAAAATAAGACGGTTCCAGCTTCAATAAGTGTTCAAAAATCCGTTGTTTGAGGTCAAATTCCACCTGACGCCCTACCCCAAATAGCCAAATGCGTGAAGCCATACGCATTAGCCACATTGCTGAACTGAGCAATACAATAATAACTACGTAATGTATTATTTGATTCCAGTTGAAAGTAGTTGAGAGTTTGTCAACACCAGCACGAATCAACCAAGGGATATAAACGCCCAGGGCATTAACAGACAACAAAGCGAGGATGCCTAAAGAGGCTTCCCGCCAATGGGGTCGAAGGTAAGCACCAAGTTTAGCGAGTCTTCGAGATTTTGCCATTAAAGCAATTTTGCAACTTTATCATCCTAAATTAACTGCTATTCCCAGAAGGCAGCTGTGTAGAGGGAATATTGCTTGGCGGCAATCACAGCCTAAATTAATCCAGCCACTAGTACTGTGTTCCCGAAAGGTTAGCAGTACTAGGGCGTGGGTTGTTGCCTTTTGAGTATTTCTTTTTTACTTTCTTACCGCTGAACACGCAAGAACCTGTAAATTTCAGTGAGATAACTTTCCCAAGTTCTCGTTGTCAATTGCAGGGTTTCCGCATTAGGTACAAAGTCTTCAAGTCGCAAACCGCGTGTGCGAATATCTTGAGGATTTCCTTGCAATAGATAGGGAGGCACTCTCAAATTATAAGAAAGAATGTTATTCCCCGTCACATCTGAAATGTTTGCTGCGGTGGTTTGTTGTCCCAATGCCACTAGTGTTTCAGGTGTTGATACAGCAGCTGCTCCTAAGGGCGCTCTATAGAGAAAATAGGCCACTGCTGGTGTACTTGCCAACAGCAAAATCGTTATTGCCCAACCCACTAAGTATCCTCCTGGTTTGTCTATCCCGCCTCCTTTGATTTTCTGAGCTGCCAGAATCATCAGTAAAACAGAGGCTCCTAAAGGCTTGAGTGGAAAAGACAGCATTCTCCACAACGACGCCACCGCTGGTTCATTGGGATTGAGAAACGATAGGGCTACGATTACCAAGATAACGACTAAGATTAATCGCCCTACAAAAGTTCCTGAAGGATAAAATCGCTGGAACAGAGAATATACGATAGTGCCAATCAACAGCCACAGCAGTACCCGGCTTAGCAATAGAAACATAGATTAACTCTCAAATTTTCTGGTGCGGTGAGCCAGTGCGGTGGTGAGGCAGTCTGCTTTGATTGGGGTTTCGATGCCACTTTTTTTAGTTGGACATTGCCCAGTAAAGTCATGACTCCCCAGAAGAAACTGCCGAAAGGGTTTCCCGATATCAAGCAACCAGTGTGGTCTTTGGGAGACAGTCTATTCGGCGGAAAATGCCCAATAAACTCCCCATGAACGACTGGCGTCAACTGGCTAACCCATAAGAGTTAGCCTAGAGGTTTCGGGAAATGGATTTATTTTATCGTCAAATTGTAATTGCACCGTTTGACTTAAAATACCTCAAACCTCACACCGAAAGACTACCGTCGTAGTGATTTTAGTGCAATTTTTTGACACTGCGTCTATTATTTATAAATTTGCAGAAGAGTAATGTGGCACCAGTAAATTAAATTAATTGAGTAGTTGTTAACTTAAAAGGAAAAACTATGTCGTCTGGAAAGTCTACTATCTTGGTAACAGGGGGAGCTGGGTATATTGGCTCCCATACGGTGCTTGCTCTCAAGCAAGCGGGTTATAACGTTGTCATCCTTGATAATTTGGTATATGGGCATCGGGACCTCGTAGAGAAGGTTTTACAAGTAGAACTAATAGTCGGCGACACAGGCGATCGCCCTTTGCTCGATCGCTTATTCCAAACCCACGATATTGAAGCTGTGATGCACTTCTCTGCCTATGCCTACGTGGGAGAATCGGTAACCGACCCTGCCAAATATTACCGCAATAACGTCCTTGGGACTCTCACCCTGTTAGAAGCTATGTTGACGGCTTCTGTGAAGAAATTTGTCTTTTCTTCCACTTGTGCCACTTATGGTGTACCAGAATTCGTACCCATTCCCGAAACCCATCCCCAAAATCCGATTAATCCCTATGGTGCTAGTAAACTGATGGTAGAACGGATTCTTGCTGATTTTGATGTGGCTTACGGTTTCAAATCAGTGCGTTTCCGCTATTTTAATGCCGCTGGTGCTAATCCCAATGGTTTGTTGGGTGAGGATCACAATCCAGAAACCCATTTGATTCCCTTGGTGCTGTTGACAGCTTTGGGCAAACGAGAATCGATCTCAATTTTCGGCACCGATTATCCCACCCCCGACGGAACTTGTATTCGTGATTACATTCATGTGAATGACTTAGCAGATGCTCATATTTTGGGATTGGAATACTTATTAAAAGGTCGCGATAGCGAAGTTTTCAATTTGGGTAATGGTAGCGGTTTCTCTGTCAGAGAAGTCATTGCAGCAGTCGAGGCGGTGACAGGAGTTCCCATACCGATCGAAGAACGCGATCGCCGTCCTGGCGATCCCCCAAATCTCATTGGAGCTAGCGAGAAAGCCAGAACAATCTTAGGCTGGCAACCTCAGTACACATCCATCAAAGATATAGTTGCTCATGCGTGGCAGTGGCATCAACAGCGACATCATTCGATTTGAGGCATTGGGCATTGGGCATTGGGAAGAAATCTTTCCCCTCTCTCCCCCTGCTCCCCCTGCTCCCCTTGTTACACGCCATTTTCCTTAAACCACGCCAAAAGGCGTTTCCAACCGTCCTGAGCATCTGTCTGGCGGTAGGAGGGACGATAATCGGCAAAAAATGCGTGGGGTGCATCAGGGTAAACGATGATTTCTGATTTGCTGCTGCTTTTCTTGAGGCGCTCGCGCATCTGCTCTACTGTATCTAGGGGAATACCCGTATCTTGACCTCCATAGAGTCCGAGAACTGGCACTGTCAATTTTGATGCAATATCAACGGGATACTTTGGTTGAAGTTCAGTAGCATCGCCTACGAGTCGCCCGTACCACGCTCCCCCCGCCTTTACCTGGGGATTGTGTGCTGCGTATAGCCAGGTGATGCGGCCGCCCCAACAAAAGCCTGTAATCGCCAATTTATTGGCATTACCTTTGGCTGATTTCACAGCCCAGTTTACGGTGGCGTCAAGGTCGGATAGCACTTGGGCATCTGGTACTTTGGCGACAATTGGGCGAATTTCGTCGATACTGCTTAATTTTGAAACATCGCCTTGACGGACAAACATTTCCGGAGCGATCGCCAAATACCCCAACTTGGCAAAGCGGCGAGTGATATCCTGAATATGCTCGTGTACGCCAAAGATTTCTTGAATTACTAAAACAATTGGGAAATTTTCACCAGTGGCGGGTACTGCTCTGTAGGCAGTAATTTCGCCATCTTTAACGGGAATTTTCACTGCACCAGCTACCAACCCCTTGTTATCAGTGGTGATGACTCCGGCAGAAATCGGCTGCACTGCCAAAGCAAAACCCGTCGCCAAGGTGGCTGTGGCGATAAATTTGCGGCGAGTTATTTCTTTCATCATCTCTACCTTGAATTGGCGAAAACTTTGTGGTTTGTTATCCGTACAGTACCATAAAAGAATTACTACACTTTCGCAATCAGCATACTGGAATATTCCCTGCATTCTGCAAAGAAATTGCGATCGCCACATATAGCAATCCTATTTCATCTGAATTATTGCAATTATTCATTAATGCAATTAAATTATTTTTAACCATTCATCTGCTCATTTAGGCACGATAAAACTTCAAACCAGCCTAAATAAAAAATGGAGATTGTGAGTTATGACTCAAGCCTTACGCAAACTAGTTACATTCAACGAATTTATTGCCCAATACCCCGACAACTCAAACAAACGCTATGAATTACACGATAGAGTAGTAATTGAAATGCCCCCACCTACAGGCGACCATGAAGAAATAGTTCTATTTTTAATCGAGAGATTTATTTTAGAATATACGCGCTTAAAACTACCCTATGGCAGTCCAAAAACGGTGTTGGTAAAACCTCCTGAAAGTGAATCAGCTTATTTACCAGATGTATTGTTGCTAAACCGCCCCAATTTAGTAAATGAACCTCTGTGGAAAAAAGAGTCTACCCTGACTCAAGCTGCATCAATTCCCTTGGTGGTAGAAGTTGTTAGCATCAATTGGCGAGATGACTATTTCACAAAAGTAGGCCAATATGAAGCTGTAGGCATACCTGAATATTGGATTGTAGACTACGCAGCACTGGGAGGTAGGCGATTTATCGGTAATCCCAAACAGGCCACAGTATCGATTTATTTACTAGTTGAGGGCGAATACCAAGTCAGTCAGTTCTGTGGGAGCGATCGCATTATTTCACCCACTTTCCCAGAATTGAATTTAACCGCAGAGGAGATTTTCAAAGCTGGTAATATTTAAATAGGATTCTAGACGTTCTACAAATTTAAATATTCTTAACAAAAACTTTAACAGACATCTGGAAAATAGTAATTGCTTCATGAGTTAAGACAGTGCAATATGTTAACTCAGCACTCATTACTGAGATTTATTTCGCTGATATGTGGGAATCCTATTTGATTTTTGGGAAGCTAAGTACAAGTTGAAAAAACTTCTTGCCTCTTGCCTACTTACGCTGTAGGAGTTCAAAAATCAAAGCGGACTGCTATAAAATATCGCCAAGTCACTCAAAATCAAATACACCAACAGTTCATCTGTTACTTTTAGGAATTAGCTGCTAACACTTAAGTTTATATAGAGCGCAAAATACATGGGACAAGGTTTTTTACAAATCGGCTTAACGCTGTGTATCGTTGTAGCAATTACTCCAGTATTTGGAAGATACATAGCGCGTGTCTTCTTGGGAGAAAAAACACTGCTTGACTTCTTAATGAACCCGATAGAGCGAAGTATGTACGTACTAGCGGGTGTCCGCAGAAAAGATGATATGACGGGCTGGCAATATATCCGGGCTGTAATATGCACTAATCTGATTATGGGTATTTCAGTGTATTTACTGTTATATTTTCAGAGACTCTTACCCTGGAATCCTAACGGCTTAGGTAGTCCTAGTTGGGATGTATTGCTGCACACAACTATTTCCTTTTTAACGAATACCGACCAGCAACACTATGCTGGTGAGACAACCTTAAGTTATTTTAGCCAGGTAGCAGCTTTAGGCTTTTTGATGTTCACCTCCGCAGCCACCGGTTTAGCGGTGGGAATTGCTTTTATTCGGGGGTTGACGGGTAGACGGCTAGGTAACTTTTACGTCGATCTTACCCGTGCGATCGCGCGAATATTACTGCCAATTTCAATTATTACTGCGATCGCCTTGATTTTAGTAGGTGTACCGCAAACATTACTTGGGACTATGGATATCACAACCTTAGAGGGAGGAACTCAGTATATCGCCAGAGGCCCCGTAGCATCCTTTGAGGCGATCAAAATGTTAGGCGAAAATGGCGGCGGCTTTTTTGGTGCTAATTCTGCCCATCCCTTTGAAAATCCCAATGGCGCTTCTAACTTAATCGAAACGATCGCCATGATTTCCATACCAGCAGCCTTAATTTATACCTACGGTGTATTTGCCAACAACATTAAACAAGCATGGCTGCTTTTCTGGATGGTGTTTATAGTTTTTGTCGTTTTAGTTGGAGTGACAGCCGTAGGAGAACTGCAAGGTAATCCCCTGATTAACAAAACCATCGGATTAGAACAGCCGAGTTTAGAGGGTAAAGAAGTCCGATTTGGTTGGGCCCAAACGGCATTTTGGGCAGTTATGACCACCGCCACCATGTGTGGTGCTGTGAATGGGATGCACGATTCCTTAATGCCACAGGGAATATTTTCGACTCTGTTCAACTTATTTATCCAAATTATCTGGGGTGGTCAAGGAACTGGAACGGCTTACTTATTCATTTACTTAATTCTCACCGTTTTTCTGACTGGGTTAATGGTGGGACGTACCCCAGAGTTCTTAGGACGCAAAATTGAAAAACGGGAAATCGTCCTCGCCAGCGTAGTGTTGTTAATTCACCCAATTGTAGTTTTAATTCCCAGCGCGATCGCCTTAGCTTATCCAATTTCCCTATCTGGAATTAGCAATCCTGGCTATCACGGCATTTCCCAAGTAGTTTATGAATATGTCTCAGCGGGGGCGAATAATGGTTCTGGCTTAGAAGGATTGAAAGATAACAGCCTCTGGTGGAACTTAAGTACTTTAGTTAGCTTGATAGTAGGACGCTACATTCCGATGTTTGCCATCCTACTGTTAGCTGACGGGATGTCCGGGAAACAACAAGTAGAAGAAACTCCTGGCACCCTGAGAACTGATTCTTTGGTATTTATTGGGATCGCCGCTGGAGTCACCCTGGTTTTGGGAGTATTGACTTTCTTTCCCGTTTTAGCTTTAGGCCCCATAGCCGAAGGTTTACAACTAGCGTCTGGCAGCTAGAAAAGTTATCTGTTGACGGTTAATAGTCATCAGTCATCAATCATCAGTCATCAGTCATCTTCTAACTTTATGAATAAAGCGGCAACTACCTCCAAAGCTAGACGCCCAAATTCTCGTCCTGGCGATCGCCGCCAAGCACGTAAAAAGGCCAGGGTAAATACTAAATGGCTGTACTTAAGGGCAGTTCGAGATGCTTTTCTCAAACTCAACCCTAAGTATGCAATCAAAAATCCGGTGATGTTTTTGGTTTGGGTGGGAACGATCGTTACTCTATTGGTAACCATCGATCCCAACTTATTTGGCCCAGTCACCCAAAAAAAACCACAACTGTTTAACGGCTTGTTATCAGGGATTTTATTCTTTACAGTTTGGTTTGCCAATTTTGCTGAAGCCATCGCCGAAGGGCGAGGAAAAGCTCAAGCTGATGCCTTACGATCTACAAAATCAGAAACCATCGCTAAAAAACTCGCTCCTGATGGCACAATTAGTGAAGTTCCATCCACCAGCCTCAAACAAGGCGATACTATCTACGTGGTTGCTGGCGATATTATACCCGCCGATGGGGAAGTAATTATGGGTGTCGCCTCAGTGGATGAATCCGCAATTACTGGGGAATCCGCACCAGTATTAAAAGAATCAGGCTCCGATGTTGCCAGTTCCGTCACTGGTGGGACACGAATTATCTCAGATGAATTGATTATCCGCATCACATCTGATCCAGGTAAAGGTTTTATTGACAGGATGATTGCCTTGGTAGAAGGCGCCCAACGCAGCAAAACACCTAATGAAATTGCCTTGACCGTGTTGCTGGCAGTTCTCAGCTTAGTATTTTTGTTTGTTGTGGCGACCTTGCCCGCACTTGCCTATTATGTCGATAGTCCAGTTAGCATCCCAATTTTAATTGCCCTATTAGTGGCATTAATTCCCACCACCATCGGCGGATTACTGAGTACCATCGGCATTGCTGGTATGGATCGAGTCGCCCAATTTAACGTCATTGCCACCTCAGGACGAGCCGTAGAAGCTTGTGGTGATGTCAACACTCTAGTTCTCGATAAGACAGGTACAATTACCCTTGGTAACCGTTTGGCAGAAGAATTTATTCCCATCGACGGTCATACTATGGCGGAAATTGCCAGTGTTGCTTGGGCAGCTAGCGTATTTGACGATACACCAGAAGGTAAATCTATTGTCCGGCTAGCAGAAAAGTTAGGCGCAAGATTTGATTTTGACTCTAGTCAGGCCCAAGGAGTCAATTTTTCTGCCAAAACACGTATGAGTGGTACGAACTTACCTGGTGGACATGAGGCCAGGAAGGGAGCAGTGGAAGCCATTAAAGGATTTGTCCGTTCCCGCAACGGACGCGATACGCCAGAACTAGATACAGCCTACGAGCGAGTTTCTCACCTGGGAGGTACACCCCTAGCAGTCAGTCTAGATAACGAAATCTACGGAGTTATTTATCTTAAAGATATTGTGAAACCTGGTATCCGCGATCGCTTTGAACAACTACGACGCATGGGAGTGCGTACCGTCATGCTAACAGGCGATAACCGGATTACAGCTTCCGTCATTGCTAGAGAAGCAGGCGTGGACGACTTCATCGCCGAAGCCACACCAGAAGACAAAATCAGCGTCATTCAAAAAGAACAAGCAGCAGGTAAACTAGTTGCCATGACAGGGGACGGAACTAACGATGCTCCTGCATTAGCCCAAGCTAACGTCGGCGTCGCTATGAATACAGGAACCCAAGCCGCAAAAGAAGCCGCTAACATGGTAGATTTGGACTCCGATCCCACAAAATTAATCGATATTGTGAGTATTGGCAAACAATTGCTGATTACTCGCGGTGCATTGACGACATTTTCCATCGCCAATGATATTGCTAAATACTTTGCGATTATTCCAGTAATCTTTGTCGCTGCTAACCTGCAAAGCTTGAATATTATGAATTTGACCAGTCCTAATTCTGCTGTATTATCGGCACTGATTTACAACGCTTTGATTATTCCAGCTTTGATTCCTTTGGCATTGAAAGGTGTGCAGTTTAGACCCCTAACAGCTAATCAGCTATTGCAGCGTAACATCTTAATTTATGGCTTAGGTGGCGTGATTACGCCGTTTATCGCTATTAAATTGATAGATATGCTGATTACAGTTGTAGGCTTGGCTTAACAACAGCAAAAATAGAGACATTGCAGGACAAGCGCCTCTTACCAAGTTAAGATATTAGACATTTTTGCTTGTTTTATTTTTATTTTTACCTGTTGAGAAGGGAAACAAAAAGAATATGAATAAATATCGTTGTTATTCCAATACCCTTGGGTTAGAGCCAAAAACCTGAAAGTGCATAGGTTGGATTGAGAAAGGTAGCTTGCTTAAGGCAGGATAACCGAATATTTTCCGGACTTCATTAGGTTCTCACACGATCGGCCAAACCTACAATTATCCTTCACTAAGCGTATTGGTTTTTACTCAATACTCAGTTATAACTTTGAGATCGGCACTAAAGCAACGTGAGTTCGACGATATCCTTTGTTTGGTAGCAATGACATAAATAACATCTACCACTCGCTATTTTTATCGTGCTGTGGTTGAATGTGGTAGTTGTCCCAACTATTGATGCAGTTGACAGCATCAATAATTGGCAAAAGAATTAAAAATTAAAAATTAAAAACTAATTTTAGGAGCAAGTGGAAAATTTATTATGGCTATTATTCGAGAAACAATCAGAGCAATTTTCATAACTCTGATGCTTTGGTTGTTGACTGCAATCATCTATCCTCTGGTAATTCTTGTGGTGGGTCAAGTTTTCTTGCCCTATCAAGCTAACGGCAGCATCATGCGGAATTTAAATAACGAACCAATTGGTTCAGCTTTGATTGGTCAAAGCTTCACGTCTGAGCGATATTTTCATCCTCGTCCCAGCACTGTTAGATATAGCCAAGGCAAAAAAGCCAGGCCAACTGGCATATCTGGAGCCAGCAATCTCGCTCCTAGCAATCCAGAGCTACTCAATCGGATTATAGAGCAGGGAAACGAACTGCGAGACGAAAATCTCCAAGCGATCGCTGATATTATTTACACCTCTGGATCGGGTTTAGATCCCCACATTTCCTTCAAAGCAGCACGCCAGCAATTAGAGCGAGTAGCTCGTGCCCGTGGAGTCGCAGAAGAAGAAATTTTACGTCTAATTAATAAGTATACTGATGGCAGATTTTTGTGGATTTTTGGCGAACCTGGTGTCAATGTTCTCCGATTGAATTATGCTCTTGATCTGCAAGATATTAATCGTCAGCAAAATCAATAAATGTGAATGGGGTATTGGGCATTGGGCATTGGGCAGACTATAGGCCAATAGTTCAACTTAAGCTTTTTTCTTTCCCCCTGCTTCCCCTGCCTTAACAGATAAATTTCCTTAACTGAACCTTATTGGACTATAGCCCTCCAAACCATTCATAGCCTAGATCCTCCCAGTAGCCTTTGATAGGTAACAATTCACTGACTAGCGTAATCTGGGTTACCCATTTGCTTTGCTTGTAGCCGAGTTTAATAGGGGATGCTAAGCGGATGGGGGCACCATTATCAGGTGATAAGGGTTGTCCATTCTTTTGATAAGCCATGAGGGTTTGGGGATGTATGGCAGAAGCAATATCCCAGCTTTCATAATAGCCATCGACAGATTGAAAGTAGACATAGCGAACGCCTGATTTAGGCTTTACCAGCGCAAGTAAATCTTGTAATCGCACGCCTCCCCATTGAACGATCGCAGCCCAGCCTTCAACACAGATATGGCGAATCACCATCGAAGTCAAGGGCAGTTTTTGAATATCTGCCATGCTCAATTGCATCGGGTTATTAACTTCACCATCAATCTTCAAGCGGAACCGCACGGGATCAATTTGCGGTGTGAAGTTATATGTATTAATCAGCAATTTGTCTGGCTCAATAGCACTAACAGGAAATTCCGGCACTGGCTTCTGAGTTAGCAGCAGTGCTTCGAGACTTTGGTTTAGTGGCTCAGATAGTTGCCTAACACTATCTGAAAACGAATTTAATTCACAGCCACCTAAAAGCAAACCCATACCCGAAAGTCCAGATAATTGCAGTAAACGGCGACGGGATAAAGTGTGTTTGGGAAGAATTAGACTCATAAAATCTCTAGATGAACATAGACTTAATTAGACGGATGCTTCCTACCTTCAGGGCGAGGAAGGAATGAATAATTGTAAATAATATGACTGTGGGAACAGTGATAAAGTGAACAGTGCGTAGAGTTTGCCAATTGCCAAACAATCCAGAAAGCCAATGGAGTTGGGCAGGTTTGTACATCGCCAGGCCGCTGAAGATTGCCAGCAGCAGCACTGGAACGATCGCAGTGTAAACTAGCCGATGCCATGCGTAGTTCTTACGTTTAGGGTTTTGGCTGACTTGCAATGCTTTCAAATCCCCACCATCGACAAAGCGACGTTGCCAACGACGAGTCACGAAAACATAAAGTCCATACCAAAGCAAATTCAGCGAAAACAGCCACATAGCAGCAAAATGCCAATGTCTACCACCCGCTAGCCAACCTCCCAGCAACAGAAAATCAGGAAATTGCCAACCCCCACGCCCACCAAACACGGGATTGGCATTGTAAATTTGCAGTCCGCTGGCAATCATTAAGATCAAGCTGATGATATTAATCCAGTGAAAAGTCTTTGCTAAAAAAGTTTGACTTGGTGTCGAGCGGACTTTGCGTTTAGATGAAGTCATAGCAATTTTGGATTTTTACTCCTTTGTTAAGAGTTCCCCATTTCCTTTGAACTATCTCTTCCTTTGCGTCCTTTGCGTCCTTGGCGGTTTGTATAAAAAAAATTTGGGGTTATTGAGTAGAAATATGAATTCGTGTCACGCAGAGGCAAGGCAGCGCGGTCTTGGGGGTTTCCCCCATGAGCGACTGCCGCGCAGAGGCGCAAAGAGTAAGAGTTGAGGAGAGTTTATTTTGGAATTTCATATTCTAATTCAGCAACGCCAAAAATTTAGAGCCGTAGAGTCGGAAAGAATGGAGCCAGCCAAAGTTGTATCTGCACATCCCAACCCAGAAGAATAGCGATCGCTGTTGCCAGGATCGCCACGCCACCCACTCTTTGCAATACTGCACTATGAGAGCGGAGATTCAGCAATCTTCGGCTTAATACCCGGCCACCATAGGCGATCGCCAACAGCGGTAATCCGGCTCCAAATCCATAGGCAAGCAGTAGCCCAAATGCACCTGCAATTTGATGATTGACCGCTGCTAACACTAGAATTCCCCCCAGAACAGGCCCAGCACAGGGAGTCCATAAAAGCCCCAACTGAGTCCCTAGCCAAAATTCTCCTAAGAGTCCTATTTGTGTAGGTTCTTTAACCCAGCTGCCGATGGGAAGGTAGCTAAATAGTCGATAACTCCATTTGGGAAAAATTGCCAGTATTCCCAAACATAAAAGCACAGCGATCGCCACATTCCGCAATAAATTAGCCAACCCAGTCAGCCAGCCTGCTGCTATGCCGATTAAACTACCCGCTAGGGCAAATCCACTGACTAATCCTGCCACCAATACTACTGGACCGTAAGTATGAGATTGGAGCGATCGCCCCACCAACACAGGCAAAATCGGTAAAACACAGGGTGAAAGCACATTCACAACTCCCCCCAAGAAAGCCAAACCGATTGATAGAGTAGAAATTGCCATAAATTGCTTCTACCCCAATAGCTGGCGGATAGTCTGCTCTATTTTTTCATATGCTCCTTCGCCAATATGGTCATACCGCAGTAAGCCCTGACGATCAGCCAGAAACAGGTGAGGCCAGTACTGATTTTCGTAAGCGTTCCAGGTTTTGTACTCGTTGTCAATAGGAACCGGATAGGTAATTTGGTGTTGCCGTAGCGCTTTTTTAATGTTGTTTGTATCTCGTTCAAAGGCGAACTCTGGTGTGTGGATACCAATCACCTTCAGTCCTTGGGCTGCATACTGCTGATGCCATTTAGTAATGTATGGCAGGGTACGCTGGCAATTAATACAACCAAAAGTCCAAAATTGTACCAGTACAACATTGCCTTTCAAGTCGGCGATTGACAAAGGAGCAGAATTCAGCCACTGACTAATACCCTGAAACTCTGGCAGACTCTTGGCTGTTGCAGGTTTGACTGCAATTTCAGAGGCTGGTGTATTATTGGGATTGGCAACAGTGTCAGAAGGGGTATTCAGTTTTGTCAAGCTGGGAAAAGCGATCGTAGTGGCGCCCATCCCAACAACTCCTAGCCCAAAGTAAAAAAGTAACTGACGCCGCCGGAGCAGGTTGTGATTCATGAGAATTTCTCCTGTTGAAGTCAAAGCGCCAAAAGAGATTGGGTACTAGGGATTGGGTATTGGAAAATAGTATGTTTAATCTTATTCTCCTAGTCCCCAGTACAAGAAAAGTGAAGTGCTTAGCTGGAAAGTTGTAACTAGGGCTTGGTGGTAGCGGGTGATTGTTTCATAGCATCGCCAGCTTTATCTTTGCTCATAGCATCGCCAGCTTTATCCTTGCTCATAGCATCGCCAGCTTTATCCTTGCTCATAGCATCGCCAGCTTTATCCTTGCTCATAGCATCGCCAGCTTTATCCTTGCTCATAGCATCGCCAGCTTTATCCTTGCTCATAGCATCGCCAG
>JAESFX010000304.1_pt1 | contig 24100 bp, 24 predicted proteins | sample 9269501 | NCBI WGS metagenome assembly JAESFX01 (sample SAMN14515570, study PRJNA621655) | algae metagenome | isolation source: Desmonostoc geniculatum HA4340-LM1 and co-occurring heterotrophs from cave... | place: USA: Maniniholo cave, Kauai, Hawaii | collected 2009-07-28
CTCGCCGAGGAAAACCCGTCGTGGCCAGCCGCAAGGATCCTCGAACACCTAACGCACGGCTGCTTCGTCGCGAGGCCACACCTGCCGAGAAGCGTCTGTGGCTGCAGTTGAGACAACTGGAACTGCCGGATGGTCATTTTCGCCGTCAGGTTCCAATGGGGCCTTACTTCGCTGACTTCGCCCACTTTGGCTCCAAGCTGGTCATCGAACTCGACGGCGGCCAGCATGGCATGCCGGACATTGTCGAACGTGATGCGAAACGAACCGCTTATCTGGAGGCGCAAGGCTTCCGCGTGCTCCGTTTCTGGAATCATGAAATCAACGAAAACCTCGACGGCGTCGTCGAAACGATTTTCCGCGCCGTCCACTCCAATCCGACTGGAGCTACCCCATGCTGAACCGTCAGGGACGTCCCACTACGCCCGGCCAAGCGGCCGCCAGCGAGCACCCCACCTTCACCGGCAACCGCGCGCTCCAGCAGATCGAGCCGCTGATCTTCGAGATCGGCCATCATGAGACGACCGGCGTCGATCTCGACGCCCCGGCCCCGTTCAAGTCGCGCTTGGGCAAGCATGCCCGCAAGGACGGCATCGGCCTGCCTGGCCTCTCCGAGCCCGAGGCGATGCGCCATTATGTGCGCCTGAGCCAGAAGAACTACGGCATCGACACCGGGCTCTTCCCGCTCGGCTCCTGCACGATGAAGCACAATGCCCGCCTCAACGAGAAGATGGCGCGGCTGCCGGGCTTTTCCGACGTCCACCCGCTCCAGCCGGTCTCGACCGTGCCCGGCGCGCTCGCGGTCATGCAGGAACTCGCCCGCTACCTGATGACGCTGACCGGCATGCCGGCGGTCTCGCTGTCGCCGAAGGCCGGCGCGCATGGCGAGCTTTGCGGCATGATGGCGATCAAGGCCGCGATCGCCGCCAAGGGCGAGGGCGAGACGCGCAAGGTCGTGCTCGTGCCGGAATCGGCCCATGGCACCAACCCGGCGACCGCAGCCCTGATCGGCTTCATCGTCAAGCCGGTGCCGGCGCGCGATGACGGCACGGTCGCGGTCGAGGACGTCAAGGCGCTGCTGGGGCCGGATGTCGCCGCGATCATGCTGACCAACCCCAACACCTGCGGCATCTTCGAGCCGCAGGTCGTCGAGATCGCCGCGGCGATGCATGAGGCCGGCGCGTATTTCTACTGCGACGGCGCGAACTACAACGCCATCGTCGGCAAGGCCAAGCCCGGCGATCTCGGCGTCGACGCCATGCACATCAACCTGCACAAGACCTTCTCGACGCCTCATGGCGGTGGCGGGCCGGGCTCGGGTCCGGTGGTGCTGTCGCAGCGCCTCGCGCCTTACGCGCCCGTGCCGTTCATCCATCTGGAGAATGGCGAGCCGCGTCTTGTCGAGCACGCGGCCGATGCGCCCGACGGCAACGCCCCCTTCGGCCGCATCACCGCCTTCCACGGCCAGATGGGCATGTATGTCCGCGCGCTGACCTATATGCTCAGCCACGGCTCGGACGGCATGAAGCAGGCCTCCGAGGACGCGGTGCTCAACGCCAACTATATCCGCGCCGGGCTGTCGGACCTGATGTCGCTGCCTTATCCCGACCACCCCTCGATGCATGAGGCGCTGTTCGACGACGAATGGCTTAAAGGTTCAGGCGTCACCACGCTCGATTTCGCCAAGGCGATGATCGACGAGGGCTATCACCCGATGACGGTGTATTTCCCGCTCGTCGTCCACGGGGCGATGCTGGTGGAGCCGACCGAGTCGGAATCCAAGGCCTCGCTCGATCTGTTCATCGCGACCCTGCGCGATCTCGCCATGGCCGCTAAAGGCAACGACAAGAGCCGGTTCACCGGCGCGCCGCACCACGCGCCGCTGCGCCGGCTCGACGAGACGCGGGCGGCGCGGCAGCCGGTTCTGAAATGGGTGAAGCCGATTCCGATAGCAGAGGCGGCGGAGTAGGGCAGGAGTCAGGGTTCGTCCCAAGGATCAATCAGACGAAGGCCCAGCCCGTCGAAATGCTTGCGATTGCGCGTCGCCACGATGAATTGGCGAGACAGCGCGCTCGCTGCCAGCAGGCTATCCATGATCTGCAGGTTCAGGCCCTCGCGGCGGGAGCGGGCCATCAGTTCGCCCCAAACGGGCGCGTCTTGTTCATCAAGAGACAGGACGCGCCCGCTGAACCGCATCGGCAGGTCGTGACTGACCCAGTCAGTCAAAATTTGCCGCCGCCGACCCGGCGCCATCAGCGCAATTCCGCGGTGCAACTCCGCCAGCGTCACGACGCTTATGAAGAGCTCGTCTTCATGCCGGCTCAAAAATGCGATGACTTTAGGCTCGGGAGCAGGCTTTGCCGTCTCCGATATGACATTCGTGTCGAGCAGGATCACGACAGGTCGATGTCACGCGGAGGCTGGTCGTCTCGGGTCAGATCGATACCTGACCCCCGCAGCGGCGAATTCATGAAGAACTCGCCCAACGTCCCTTTGCGAACAGTCCTTCGTTCCCATTCCTCGATCGACACGACCACCGCCGCCGGCCGGCCGTTGCGGGTCACAGTCTGCGGCCCGTCGGTCTTCGCTTTCTCCATCACTTCGGAAAAGCGCGCTTTGGCCGAAGCGACCGACCAGCTTTCCTTTGTCGCAGCACCCATGCGCGGCTCCTGAAGTTTGTCCATGATAGTCATTCTAGTCATAGCGTGGGCGTTGGCAACCCGCCTCCCGCAACATTCCGATACGTCATTTTCTGCCCTGCCTTAAGTCTTCCTTGACCATGTGCGAGGGAAGCTCGGTTGATGCGCTTCCGGCGCTGTCTGGGACCGGTCCATGCCCGTGCGTTTCGTCAAGACCTCGATTGCCGCCGCCTTCGCGCTGATGCTGGGCGCCGCCGCCGCGCGCGCCAACGAGCCGAGCTACGGCCCCAACACCTATGACCGCACGCTGGAAGCCCTGATCGCGCATGAGGACATCGCCAATCGTGGCGGCTGGCCAAAGGTGCCGTCCTCCGTCACGGCGCTCAAACTCGACGCGCGGGGCCCCGACGTCGCGGCCCTGAAGCAGCGCCTGCTTCTCAGCGGCGACCTGCCGCCGGACGCCCTTGCGGGCGACCTTTACGACGAGACGCTGGTCGCCGCCGTGAAGCGCTTCCAGCTCCGCCACGGCCTGTCCGATCTCGGCACGGTCGGCCGCCTGACGCTGAAGGCGCTGAACGTCCCGGTCGAGACCCGCCTGAACCAGCTCACCGCCACGCTGGAGCGGCTGAACAGCAAGGGCTTCGCCTTCGCCGAGCGCTATGTCGTGGTCAACATTCCCGGCGCCAGCGTCGAGGCGGTGGAGAACGGCGTCGTCCAGCGCCGCCATCTCGCGATCGTCGGCCGGGCCGACCGGCAGTCCCCGGTGCTGCAGGCCAGCATCACCTCGGTCAACCTCAACCCCTACTGGACCGCGCCGACCTCGATCGTGAAGGCCGACATCATTCCCAAGATGCGAAAGGAGCCGGATTTCCTCGCCAAATCGCATATGAAGCTGCTCGGCGCGGAAAACCGCGAGATCGACCCCGCGACCGTGAACTGGGCCGGCCTGACCTCGCCCTATTTCACCGTTCGGCAGGATCCCGGCCCCGACAATGCGCTCGGCCAGCTCAAGATCGACATGCCCAACAGCGAGGCGGTCTTTCTGCACGACACGCCGAAAAAGAACCTGTTCCGCAACGATGTCCGCTTCAACTCCTCGGGCTGCGCCCGTGTCGAGGGCGTGCGCGACCTCGCCGCCTGGTTGCTGGAGGGCTCGGAGTGGACTTTGGCCTCGCTCGAGGCCGAGATCGCGAAAGGCGAGCGCAAGGATATCAGGCTGAAGAAGGCCGTTCCCGTCGCCTGGGTCTATCTCACGGGCTGGCAGGGGGCCGACGGCCAGGTCCAGTTTCGCGAGGACATCTACGGGCTCGACACGCCGCAGGGCATCGTCACCTCGACGATCCAGCCGCGCAAGCCCAGGCCGAAGCCGCCGGTTGCGAGCACCGCACCGAAGCCCCCGGCGGTTCCCCGCCCGGCACAGACGACGACCGCGTCGAACTGACTTTCATCCGGTTTCATTCCCCACAACGCGGGTCGTCCCGGACAGGCGGCGAAGCCGCGCTGATCCGGGATCCATTCCGGAACCTTTCCCGAAAGCCGTTCCGGAATGGATCCCGGTGCTCCGCTTCGCTGTGTCCGGGATGACGGCGGAGTGGCTTTTGCGATCCGCGTCCCCGACCCCAAGCGAAGAACGCCGCGATCCTCGGCGGATCGCGGCGTCCCTCAATTCAACTCGACGATGCTGATGCTGCTCAGTTCAGCTTGGCCTTGACCTCTTGCAGGCCCGCCGCGAAGGCCGTGTCCCCGGCCTTGCCGCCCATCTGGCCGCGCAGGATGATCTCGGCGGCCTTGGTGGCGGCTTCGGCCGCGGCGGCGCGGACTTCCGCTTCGGCCTGGACCTCGGCCTGGGCGATCTTCTCCTGCGCCGACTTGGTGCGGCGCGCGACGAAGTCGTTGAGCTTGGCCTCGGCTTCCGTCGAGAGGCGCTGCGCCTCTTCCTTGGCGGCGGCGATCAGGCCGGCGGCCTCGGCCTCGGCGGCCTTGCGCTTGCCCTCGTACTCGGCGAGCAGCTTCTCGGCCTCCTGACGCAGGCGGCGCGCCTCGGCCAGTTCCTGCGCGACCTTCTCGCCGCGCGAATCCAGCGCGGCGACGATTTTTGTGTGAACGCCGAACTTCGCCAGCACGGCCAGGAAGATGACGAGGGCGACGCCGACCCAAACAGTATCCATCTGTTATCTCCTCAGCCGCGCGCCAGGGCCTGGTCGACCGCCTCGGACGCTTCCGATGCGCTCGGCGACTGGCCGGTCAGCTTGGCGACGATGGCGACGGCGACCTCGCTGCCGAGCCCCCGCACATTCTGCATGGCGGCGGTCTTGGTCGAGGCGATGGTCGCTTCCGCCGCTGCGAGCTTGGCCGAGAGCTCCGCCTCGACGACGTGGCGGCGCTCGTCGGAGGCCTTTGCGCCCGCGTCGCGCGCCGCCTGGGCGATGCCCTGGGCGTTCTTGCGCGCCTCGGCCAGCGCCGTCTCATAAGCCTTGGCGGTCTCTTCCGCCTTGGCCTGCATCTGCGCGGCATTGTCGAGATCGCGCGAGATCGTGGCGGCGCGCTCCTCTAGGATGGCGCCGACGCGGGGCAGCGCGATCGTCGACATCAGCCAGTAGAGGACGCCGAAGCTGATCGCGAGCCAGAACAATTGCCCCGCGAAGGTGGTGGCGTCGAAGGGCGGGAAGGAGGCCTTCGCGCCGGGCGCGGTCTGGGCCTGCGCGGCCCCCGTCAGGATCAGGACGGACAGCGCCGACATCGTCGCGCCAGCCCGGGCGATTCCGAAAGACGGTGAGCGTCGAACCGGCATGGCTTGCCTCTCTGGCGAAGGAAAAATCGGGCGCGCGCCGTTGGCTCTGGCAAGCTCCGGCGCGCGGATCGTCGTACGCTGACCGGTGGGGTCAGAGCACGAACATCAGGACGAGCGCGACGACGAAGCAGAAGATGCCCAGGCCTTCGGCAAGCGCTGCGCCGATGAAGGCGCGGCCGAACTGGCCGTCGGCAGCCGAGGGGTTCCGCAGCGCGCCGGACAGGAAGTTGCCGAAAATGCTGCCGACGCCGATGGCGGCGAGGCCCATTCCGAGGCAGGCGAGGCCAGCGCCGAGATACTTGGCTGCAGTAGCGTCCATGGTCTTTCTCCGGTGTGAAAAGCAGTGATGCCGAGGGTTGAACTGAAGGTGAAGGTTGAATTCTTGGCGATCCAGGCCCCGGCTCAGTGGCCGGGATGCAGGGCGTCGTTGAGATAGACGCAGGTCAGGATCGCGAAGACATAGGCCTGCAGGAAGGCGACGAGGAATTCGAGCGCGGTCAGCGCGATCGCCAGCAGGAGCGGCAGCGGCGCGATGACGTAGCCTATGCCGCCGCTGGCGAGCAGCGCCACGACGAAGCCGCCGAAGACCTTGAGCGCGATATGGCCGGCCAGCATGTTGCCGAACAGGCGCAGCGACAGCGAGATCGGCCGCGAGACGAAGGAGACGGCCTCGATCAGCACCATGAAGGGCAGGAGCCAGCCCGGCACGCCCGACGGCACGAACAGCCCGAAGAAATGGCTGCCATGCTTCATGATGCCGTAGACCAGCACGACGCCTATGACGAGAAAGGCGAAGGCGGCGGTGACGATGATGTGGCTGGTGACGGTGAAGGAGCCCGGGATCATGCCGAGCATGTTGGCCATCAGCACGAACATGAAGAGCGAGAACACGAGCGGGAAGAAGACCATCCCCTGCTTGCCCATCACGCCCGTGACGGTGGAAGCGACGAATTCGTAGATGATCTCGGCGAAAGACTGCAGCCGGCCCGGAACGGTGGCGCGCTGGCTCGAGCCGTAGACCATGATGAGCGCGATGACGGCGACCGTCAGAACCATGAACAGCGAGGCGTTGCTGAAGGAGAGGTCGAGCCCGAACGGACGCAGGGGCACGATCGGCTTGATCTGGAATTGCGAGATCGGATCGATTCCGCCGCCGGCCGCCATGTCAAATCCCTCATGCGCGGCCGGACGGGCCGCCGCTTCAGTTCACTCTTTGGTCGAAGCGCCAGGACCCGACCGGTGAGTCGGACGTGCGCCGAGCCGATAGACGGAGCGCAGACCGGCGATGGTTCCGACCGCCAGGAAGGCGATCAGCAGGAACGGGGACGTTCCCAGCCACCGGTCTCCGAGGTACCCCAGAAGGGCGCCCGCGATGATGCCGCCTGCGAGATCGGTCGCGGCCCGAAACCCGGACGACATCGCGCCCGCGAGGGCGCCATCCTGTCCGGCCCGGGTGGAACCCGGCTTGTCGCCCGCTTCTGCCCGCCCGATGGCGGATTTCAGCGAGCCCAGTCTCGCGCGCAGCTCCGAATCCGAGGCGTTCTTATCGGGTTCCGACATGGCGGCAGTTCTCCCCGGACCGTGAGACGCCCACGTTCGGGCCTGGAACAACCATGACCTTGTCTGATCCCGCGCATCGAGCCGTCGTCAGCACGGCCTCCTTTATTGCCCGTCCGGAGCGCTGTCAAGGCAGGTGGATTGGCATTAACATATTGATATAATTGTAAATTCGGGCCAGATGCGACATTCTTGCCGCATTGCGAAGACGATTGTGGCCTTTTTTCAGACGGCCTCGCGGATGCGCTCGGCGGTGTCGAGATCGACCGACACCATCTGGCTGACGCCGCGCTCGGCCATGGTGACGCCGAAGAGCCGGTCCATCCGCGCCATGGTGATGGGGTTGTGGGTGATCAGGATGAAGCGCGTCTGCGTCGTCCGCGACATCTCGTCGAGCAGGTCGCAGTAGCGCTCGACATTGGCGTCGTCGAGCGGCGCATCGACCTCGTCGAGCACGCAGATCGGCGAGGGATTGGTCAGGAACACCGCGAAGATCAGCGCGGTTGCGGTCAAAGCCTGCTCGCCGCCCGAGAGCAGCGTCATCACCTGTGGCTTCTTGCCGGGCGGGCGGGCGATGATCTCGAGCCCCGCCTCCAGCGGATCGTCGGAATCGACCAGCGTCAGCTCGGCCGTGCCGCCGCCGAACAGCACGCCGAAAAGCTGCTGGAAATGCCCGTTGACGATCTCGAAGGCCGCCAGCAGCCGCTCGCGCCCCTCGCGATTGAGCGCGCCGATCGCCTGCCGCAACCGGCGGATCGCCTCGGCGAGGTCGTCGCGCTCGGCCGACAGGTTCTTGCGCTTGCCTTCGATCTCGGCCAGTTCGTCCTCGGCGCGCAGGTTCACCGCGCCGAGCCGCTCGCGCTCGGCCTTCAACCCGCCGAGCCGCCGCTCGACAGCATCGGCCGGTGGCAGAGTATCGCCCGGCGCAACGCCGGCGATCTTGCCGAGGCCCGCCGTGCCGGTCTCCAGTCCGTCCTCGATCTGGCGCTCGACATCGACGACGCGCTGGCGCGCCGCCTCCAGCCGCGCCTCCGCCGCGGCCCGGGCCTCGCGCGCGCCGGCGAGGCCTTCGAGCCCTGCCCGCGCTCGCCGGTCGGCGTCAGCCAGCGCGACTTCGCCCGCCGCCAGCGCATCGGCGGCCGCGCGCCGCGCCGTCTCGGCCGTCTCGATCTCGGCCAGAAGCCTGCGGCGTTCGACCAGATAGGTGTCGGGCGCCTCCAGCAGCGCCGCCTGCTCGGCCGCGATGGCGGCGATGCGGTCGCGCATCTCTCCGGCGCTTTGCCCGCTGGCGGAGGATCGTTCGCGCCAGGCTGCGATCTCGGTCGCGATGGCCGAACGCCGCCTTGTCCTCAGCTCGGCCTCGCGCGCCAGCGTCTGGACCCTTGCGCGGGCATCCGACGCCGCCGCGCGGCGCTCTCCGAGCACGGCGCGCGCCTGCAGCAGGGCATGGTCGAGTTCGGTCGAGGGCGGCAGCGCGGCGATGGCCTCCTCCTGCGCCGCTCCTTGAGCCGCCGCCTCGTTGAGGCTCTGGCCGAGCCGGCCGATCGCTTCGGTCAGCGCCGAGCGTCTCGCCGCCACCTCGGCGGCCTTGCGCTCGGCCGCCGCGAGCTGCTCGCGAGCCTGGTCGAGCGCCCGGCGCGCCAGCCGCACCGTTTCCAGCGCCGTGGCCTCGGTCTGCGCGGCCTGACGCGCGGCGAGAACCGCCGCATCGAGCCCGTCGCGCGCCGCTTCGGCCGCCTCGCGCGCGGTTTGCGCCTCGCGCTCGAGATCGCCGAGCCGGTTCTTCTCGGCCAGCCGCCGCGCGGCGGGTGAGGGGGCCTCGGCCGCGCTGGCGAAACCGTCCCAGCGCCAGATGTCGCCCTCGCGCGAAACCAGCCTCTGGCCGGGCTTCAGCATCTCACGCAGCCTCGGGCCGTCCCCGCGCAAAACCACGCCGATCTGCGCCAGCCGGCGCGCCAGGGCGGCCGGTGCGCGGACATGCCGCCCCAGTGGTTCTATGCCCTCCGGCAGCGCCGGATCGTCCGCGCCGGCTTGCGTCTCGCGCCAATGCGTCGGCGCGGCGGTGTCGGTCGCGGCGTCGAGATCGTCGCCGAGCGCGGCCCCCAGCGCCGTCTCGAAGCCCTTCACGACGCTGATCGCCTCGATCACGGCCGGAAACAGATCGCCGGCGGCGGGCGCGAGCAGCTTCTGCAGCGTCCGGATCTCGGTCTCCAGCCGCTGCGCCTTACGGTCGGCCTCGGCCAAAGGCGCGCGAAACTGCGTCTCGCGGTCGCGGGCGGACGCCAGCGCGAGGCGCGCGGCGGCTGCGGCGCCATCGGCCTCGGCCATCGACGCTTCGGCTTGTCCGACGCTTTCGCGCAGGGCCTCCAGCGGCGTCGCGGCGCTGCCGGCGTCGAGCGCGGTCTGATCGCGCAACAGCTTTTCGCGCTCGCCTGTCGCCCGCGCCTCGCGCTCCCGCGCCTCGCGCAACGCCCGTTCGAGCGCGCCGCGCCGCGCCGTAAGCTCGGCGGCCTGCGTCTGGCGGGCGGCATGCTCGGCCTCGGCCTGCCCCAGCGCAGCCTCGGTCTCGGTCAGCGCCAGCCCGGCCGCCTCGGCGGTCGCCGACGCGCCCTCGCCATCGGCCTCGAGCCCGTCGTCCTCCGCGCCCAGCCGCGCCAGGCTGTCGCCGGCGTCGCGCGCGATCGCATCCTGCCGGGCGAGGTCGCCCTGCAGCTCGACCAGCCGCCGGCCCAATTCCTCGGCGCGCAATTTGGCCCGGCGGTTCTCGGCCTCGATCTCGTCGAGCCCGCGCTTGAGCCTGACCAGCCCGGCCGCGGCCCCGGCCTCGCTCTCGCGCAGGGCGGGCAGGGCATGCGCGGCGACTGCCTGCAGCCGCGCGGCCTCCGCCTGGATGCCGGTCTGGTCGGCAACGGCCCGGACTGCCGCCTCCAGCGCCTGTTCGGCCTGGGCTGCCTGCATCCTCGCCTCGTGATGAGCGATCAGCGCAAGCACGGCTTCGGCGCGGCGGATGTCGGCGGCGAGGCTACGATAGCGCGAGGCCTGCCGCGACTGGCGCTGCAGCGCCTCGATCTGCCCGTCTATCTCGCCCAGCACATCCTCGAGCCGGGTGAGATTGTCCTCCGCGCCCTTGAGCCGCAGCTCCGCCTCGTGGCGACGGCTGTGCAGCCCGGCGATGCCAGCCGCATCCTCCAGGATGCGCCGGCGCGATTGCGGCTTGGCCGAGATGATCTCGCTGATCTGCCCCTGCCGCACCAGGGCCGGCGAGCGAGCGCCAGTGGCCGCATCGGCGAAGAGAAGCTGCACGTCCCGCGCCCGCACCTCCTTGCCGTTGACGCGGTAGGTCGAGCCCTCCTCGCGCTCGATCCGGCGGGTGACTTCGAGCACGTCTGTTTCGTTGAAGGCGGCTGGGGCTTTCCGGTCGCTGTTGTCGAGCGTCAGCGCGACCTCGGCCATGTTGCGGCCGGGCCGGTCGCTGGAGCCCGCGAAGATGACGTCGTCCATGCCCGAGCCGCGCATGTTCTTGAACGAGCTTTCGCCCATTACCCAGCGCAGCGCCTCGACGAGATTGGACTTGCCGCAGCCATTGGGCCCGACGACGCCGGTCAGCCCCGGCTCGATCAGGAACTCGGTCGGCTCGACGAAGGTCTTGAAACCGGAGAGCTTGAGACGCGTCAGCTGCATGGACTGACGCCTCGTCTACGAGGACGATTTAGTGAAACGATGCGACCGGGCTCCGCGCCACTCCCTCCCCCCTTGCGGAGGAGGGTTGGGGAGGGGGCAGCACTGAGCTTGCAAGGTTTGAGGGCGCCTAGCCCCCTCTCCACCTCTCCCCCGCAAGGGGGGAGAGAGCAGGGCGGCCCGACAGGTGCGCGTTTGCAGAGGGTTTCCAGCGAGGAGAAGGGAAAACCGCAGCCGTCCTCAGCCCGCCAGAAGCGGGGCCAGAATCTTGTCGAATTCGGCGATCGAGAGCGCACCTGAATGCTTCTGCCCGTTGATGAAGAAGGTCGGCGTCGAGTTCACGCCTGCCTTCGCGCCACGATCCTTCACGGCTGTGACGGCGTCATAGATATCCTGCCGTTTCAAGCAGGCCTCGAACGAATCCTGTGTGAAACCGGCCTGTTTCGACATCGCCGAGAGCGCGTCGAGCGGCTTGTCGCTGAAGGCCCAGACCTTCTGCTGCGCGAACAGCATGTCGGTCATGGCGACGTATTTGTCGTTGCCGTTGCAGCGCGAAAGCATGAAGCCGGCGGTGGCGAGCGGATCGAGCGGGAATTCGCGCAGGGCGAACCGCACCTTGCCCGTGTCGATGTACTTCGCCTTAAGCGCCGGCCAGGTGTCCTTGTGGAAGGTCGCGCAATGGCCGCAGGTCAGCGAGGCATATTCGATGATCGAGACCTTGGCGTCGGCCTTGCCGAGCCAGACGTCGCCGAGCGGGCCGGCCGTGTTCAGCTCGGACTGCGCCTGCGCCGCGGGCGTCCCGATCATGGTCGCGGCCGCGATCCCTGCTGCGCCGGTCAGGAGCTGTCGCCTGTTGGTCATCGTCATTGTCCCTGAAGAGATAAAATGGTTGCGCCGACCATAGAGGCCATCATGATTGTGGCAAGATCGGTTCGATGGCGTTGGCGCGCGCTCACGAAGCCGTGTCGGCGGGAGCGTTCTTGCGTTGCGCGATCGCCGCGCCGAGCCGCTCCAGCGCAGCGCGCAGATCGGGATCGGCGACGCCGGAGACCTGGCCCGCGATGCGCTGAACCGTCGCGGCGTCGGGAGGAGCGGGGCGCGCTTTGGCCGGCGGCGGCGATACCGGCCCTTGCTTGAGCACGAGCTTGCCAACGGCGCGCCAGCCGAGATGCGTGTTGACCCGCTCCAGCACCAGCGGCCCGGCCTGCTGCATGTCGAGCGCGAACGCCCCCTCGACCCGCACCACCAGCGTCGCGGGTTCCGGCGTCTCGCCGGGAGCGGGCCGCCGGCGCGGCCAGTCGATCTTCAAGGGCCGCGAGCGCGCGCTGAGCCGCTCGCCGACGATCTCGGGCCAGAGCGCGACGATGGCGCGGCCGGCGAAGCCTTGAGCTTTCAAGGCAGGGGCGAGGCAGTCGTCGATCAGGTCGGCGAGGGGTTTGGCGGGCATGAGGCATTGTGGGGCGGCGGGGGGACGGGGGCAAGGCTGTGTGCGGCTGCGCGGCTCGGACTTGTCGAAGCGCCTGCCCGCGCTAAACCCGAAAGATGACATGCCAGCCCAAGGCCGCCGACCTCCTCGCCTGGTACGACCGCCACCGCCGCGCTCTGCCCTGGCGCGCGCTGCCGGGCGAGGCTGCCGATCCCTACCGCGTCTGGGCCTCCGAGATCATGCTGCAGCAGACCACGATCGCGGCGGTCAAACCCTATTACGAGCGCTTCATGGCGCGCTTCCCGACGGTGCAGGCGCTGGCCGCCGCGCCGTCCGAGGCGGTGATGCAGGCCTGGGCCGGGCTGGGCTATTATTCCCGCGCCCGCAACCTCCATGCCTGCGCCAAAGCTGTCGTCGCCGACCATGGCGGCCGCTTCCCCGACACTGAAGCGGGCTTGCGCGCGCTGCCGGGTATCGGCGCCTACACCGCCGGCGCGGTCGCGGCGATCGCCTTCGACCGGCCCGCCGCCGCTGTCGACGGCAATGTCGAGCGCGTGGTGACGCGGCTCTTCGCCATCGAGGCACTGATGCCCGCCGCCAAGCCGCTGGTGCGCGAGCGGGTGCTGGCGATGCTGCCGCAGGCCCGTCCGGGCGATTTCGCGCAGGCCCTGATGGATCTCGGCGCGACCATCTGCACGCCGCGCTCGCCGGCCTGCGCGCTCTGCCCCTGGCGCGAGCCCTGCCGCGCGCGCGCCGCCGGCACGCAGGAGACCTTTCCGCGAAAAGGCGCGAAGAAGACCGGCGTCACCCGCTATGGCGCGGCCTTCGTGCTGCTGCGCGAGGACGGCGCTGTGCTGTTGCGGACGAGGCCCGACAAGGGCCTGCTCGGCGGAATGGCCGAAGTTCCCACGAGCGAGTGGAGCGCGGACTATCTGCTCGCTAAGGCCGGCGACGACGCGCCGACGCAGGCGAACTGGCGCAAGTTGCCGCTGCCGGTCCGCCACGTCTTCACGCATTTCCCGCTGGAGTTGACGGTGTTCGCGGCGCAAGCACCGGCCGCGACCCCGGCTCCGACAGGCATGCGCTTCACCCCGCTCGCGAAACTGCGCGCGGAGCCGCTGTCGAGCCTGATGCTGAAGGTGGTCGAGGCGGGGCTGGAGGCCCTCAGGCCGCCGCTATCTGTGTCCTGATCTCAGCCCGCAGCACGTCGAGCAGCAGCGGCTCGCCCTTCCGCTCGACATGCCAGAAGGTCCAGCCATTGCAGGCCGGCAGGCCCTGCGCCAGCGCGCCGATCTTGTGGATCGAGCCCACCGCCGGGCCGAGCAGCAAAGTCCCGTCGGCGCGGATCGTGGCGCTGTGGCGGCGCTTCACGTCGAAGACGGTCTCGCCGGCCTTGACCAGCCCGGCCTCGACCAGGCTGAGGAAGGCCACGCGCGGTTCGCTGCGCTTCGACGGCGCGGTCGCGAAGGCCTCCGGCGGCAATGGCGTGATGGCCGCGATGCGCCTGCGCGCGGCCTCGGCATAGATCGGCTCGCGCTCGCAGCCGATGAAATGCCGGCCGAGCGCCTTCGCCACCGCGCCGGTGGTGCCGGTGCCGAAGAAGGGATCGAGGATGACGTCACCGGGATTGCTGGCCGACAGCATCACCCGGGCGAGCAGCGCCTCGGGTTTTTGCGTGGGATGGACCTTGGCCCCTGCACAGTCTTTCAAGCGTTCCTCGCCGGTGCAGAGCGGCAGGTACCAGTCCGAGCGCATCTGCAGGTCGTCGTTGCCGCCCTTCAGCGCCTCGTAATGGAAGGTGTATTTCGAGCGCTCGCCGCGCGCCGCCCAGATCAGCGTCTCATGCGCGTTGGTGAAGCGCCGGCCGCGGAAATTCGGCATCGGGTTGGCCTTGCGCCAGACGATGTCGTTCAGCATCCAGAAGCCGAGATCCTGCAGGATCGCGCCGACGCGAAAGATGTTGTGGTAGCTGCCGATGACCCAGAGCGCGCCGTCGGGCTTCAGCACGCGCCGGCAGGCTGTCAGCCAGGCGCGGGTGAACGCGTCGTAGTCGGCGAAGGACGAGAATTTGTCCCAGTCGTCGTCGACGGCGTCGACGAGGCTGTCGTCGGGCCGGCGCAGATCGCCCCCGAGCTGGAGATTATAGGGCGGATCGGCGAAGACGAGATCGACGCTTGCCGCCGGCAGGGCGTTCATCGCGGCGACGCAATCGCCGACGAGCACCTGATCGAGCGGGAGTTCGGGAACGAGGGCGATGTTTTCAGGAGGGGCCTTGGCCCTGATCCGTGACTCCAGCGCGGGCCGTCCGGTACGCGAAACCTGAATCCGGACGGCGGCGCTGGTGGCCCCGGTACGCAAAATACCCATGACGCCCCAAGACCGTTACGCAACTTCAACGTGAGCGATCATGCCGGGACAGGGTAAAAGCCGGGTTTCGGGTTTGAAAAAAATGCGTCTCGTTTTGGGGCTGCAGATTTTGCCCATCGCGTTGACGCGGAAAGGGAAATTCCTAAGCGCGGGTTAATGCGCGAAGGGCTCTGCGCGGCGTTTCCCTCCTCGTCATGGTCGCCCCTGTGGCGACCATCCACGTCTTGGACGCAGGGCTCGACGCAGGAAGACGTGGATGGCCGGGACAAGCCCGACCATGACGGGAATTGGTCTTCGGCGCCGCGCGTCTCAGCGCCGCCAGACGCCCTTCACCGGCGCGAAGGAATAGCGGTGCTCGGGGCAGGGGCCGTGGGCTGCAAGCGCGGCGCGATGGGCCGGCGTGCCGTAGCCGGCATGCCGCGAGAAGCCATAGGCCGGATGGCGGGCGCAGAGCCGCGCCATCATCGCGTCGCGCGTCACTTTTGCGACGATGGACGCCGCCGCGATCGAGCAGGAGAGATTGTCGCCGCCGACGAGCGCTTCAGCAGGGCAGGCAAGCAGCGGTGGATCGTTGCCGTCGACGAGGACGAGGGCCGGCCTCACCGCAAGTCCGGCAACCGCGCGTCGCATCGCCAGCAGCGTCGCCTGCCGGATGTTGATCGCGTCAATCTCGACGGCCGTGGCGCTGGCGACGCTGACGGCCAGCGCGCTGGCCGCGATCTCGGCGAAGAGCCTGTCGCGCTCGCCTGCACTGAGGAGCTTCGAATCGCAAAGGCCCCGCGGCACGCAGGCCGGATCGAGGATCACGGCCGCAGCCACCACCGGCCCCGCCAGCGGCCCGCGCCCGACCTCGTCGACTCCGGCCACGGGCCAGAGACCGTCGGCGATGGCATGCGTCTCGCGGCTGAAATCGGGGAGCATGGCTGAGCTATGCAGGATTCGTCATCAATCAGACAGCACGTTCTACAACACACCGCCCTCATCCTGAGGAGCGCCGCAGGCGCGTCTCGAAGGATGCTCCAGATGCCTACAGCGCAAGCTGGAGCATCCTTCGAGACGCAGGCTTCGCCTGCTCCTCAGGATGAGGGCAGACGGAGAAAACAGAGCCCTTCAGAACAGGCTCAACTGCGCCTTCTCCTTTTCCGGCTTGAGGAACAGGTCGCTGCGAAGCCTTGTCCGCGCGCCGTTGAAGCCCAATCGCTCGGCCGCCATCTCGAAGCGCCGGCCGATCATCCAGGCATAGGGGCCGGAGCCGACCTGGCGCTGGCCCCAGGCGGCGTCGTAATCCTTGCCGCCGCGCGTCGAGCGGATCAGCGAGACGACATGGCGCAATTTGTCGGGGTGGTGCGTCAGCAGCCAGTCCTGCACGAGGTCCTTCACCTCGAGCGGCAGGCGCAGCAGCACATAGCCGGCCTCGGTCGCGCCCGCCGCCTTGGCCGCGTCGAGGATGCGCTCGATCTCGTGCTCGTTGATCGCAGGGATGATCGGCGCGACCAGCACGGTCACCGGGATTCCCGCTTCCGAGAGCCTGCGGATTGTCTCCAGCCGCTTCGCCGGCGAGGCTGCTCGCGGCTCCATGGTGCGCGCGATCGTCGGATCGAGCGTCGTCAGCGAGATCGCGACCTTGGCCAGCCCCTGCGCCGCCATGGGCGCGAGGATGTCGATGTCGCGCTGGACCAGCGCCGATTTCGTCACGATGCCGACCGGATGGTTGAAGCGCTGCAAGACCTCCAGGATCGCGCGCATGATCCTGAGCTTCTTCTCGATCGGCTGGTAGGCGTCGGTGTTGGTGCCGATCGCGATCGTGCGCGGCGTGTAGGAGGCGGCCGAGAGTTCCTTCTCCAGCAGCAGCGCCGCATCCGGCTTGGCGGTCAGCCTGCTCTCGAAATCGAGCCCCGGCGAGAGGCCGAGATAGGCATGGCTCGGCCGGGCGAAGCAGTAGACGCAGCCATGCTCGCAGCCGCGATAGGGGTTGATCGAGCGGTCGAAGGAGATGTCGGGCGAGTCGTTGCGCGTGATGATCGTGCGCGGTTTCTCGATCGAGACCTCGGTCCTGAAAGCCGGCAGTTCGCCCAGCGTGCCCCAGCCGTCATCCTCGCTGACCCGGTTCTCGGCCTCGTAGCGTCCGCCCGGATTGATCGTGGCGCCGCGCCCGCGCCGTCGCTCCGGGTCGATCCGGTGGCCGGCATAGGCGAGCGGCTCGAGCGGCGCGACACGGGCCGAGACGGAGGCCGGCTCGGCGTCGCGCCGCCGCAGCATCCGGGCGGCAAACGGTCGCGAAGAGGGTCTGGCCTGGGTCATGTGGCGCCGCCGGGGGTCTGAGGGCCGGGAATCGCCCGGTTTTCATCCTCTGTATGTGAACATATCAGGAACAAATTGCAAGTGACAGGATTGCGACATGCTGCGCTGCGTCATAAGGATTGCACATGCTCACAGCCGTCATCCGGGCGGATGGCCCAGCCTCGGCCCTCGCCGCCACTTTCTCGGTTTTGATCCCGGCCGTGGCCGACGGCTTCCTCGGCCACGCCGTCGTCGTCGATGCTGCCGGCAGCGCCGAGATCGAGGGGCTGGCGGATGCGACGGGAGCGAGCTATCTGCGCGCCGGCGGGGCCGAGGGCTGGCATCTGGGCGCGGCGCAAGCCCGGCGAGACTGGCTGCTGCTGCTCGACTCGGGCGATGTGCCGCAGCCGCACTGGGCGCAGGCCGTCGAGCGCCATCTCATGCTGGCCTCGGACATTCCGGCGCTGATTCCGTTGCGCGGCGTCGCCGGCTCGCTGCGCGAGCGCGCCGCGATCTCGTTTGGCGCGCGCCGCCTGCGCGCCGGCCTCGTGTTGCCCAAGGCGCTGGTATTGGCAGGCCGCCTCGGCAGCGCGCCGCGTCGCCTGGCGGTCAGGCGCGAGCGGGCGGGGGGCTAGACCTGCCCGGGCTTGAACGTATCGCAGCTCTGCATCGAGCCGCTTCTCAGCCCGGTCGTGAACCAGCGCGTGCGCTGCGCCGACGAGCCGTGCGTGAAGGAATCGGGCACGACCTGCCCCTGCGAGGCCTTCTGCAGCCGGTCGTCGCCGATCGCGGCGGCCGTACGCATCGCCTCGTCGACGTCGCCGGCGTCGATGCGGCCCATGGCCTGGATGTTGTGGGCCCAGACGCCGGCGAAACAGTCGGCCTGAAGCTCGATCCTCACCGAAATGGCGTTGGCCTCGCGCTCCGAGGAGCGCTCGCGCAACGCGTTGGCCTTGGGCAGGATGCCGATCAGGTTCTGGATATGGTGGGCGACCTCGTGGCCGATCACATAGGCATAGGCGAAGTCGCCGCCGCCGCCGAGCTTGCGCTGCATCTCCTGGAAGAAGGAGGTGTCGAGATAGACGCGCTTGTCGGGCGGGCAGTAGAACGGCCCCATCGCCGATTGCGCCCGCCCGCAGGCCGATCGCGTGACGCCGGCGAAGAGCACGAGGTTAGGCGGCTCGTAGCGGCGGTTGGCCTGCTGCGGCAAGAGCTTGGTCCAGACATCCTCGTTCTGCGCCAGCACGGCCGAGACGAAGCGGCCCATCTCGTCGGCCGGAGGCCCCGCCGAGCGTCGCGTCTCCTGCGTCGGCGCCTGCCGCCCGCCGATCCCGCCGACCAGCTCCGCCCCGCCGATCAGCAGGCGCGGATCGATGCCCAGCGCCCAGCCGACGAGGCCGAGCACGACCATGGTGCCGATGCCAAGCCCGCCGCGCCCGCCGGGAAGCCCGGCGAAATCGCCGCCGCCGCCGCGCCGGTCCTCGAGATATTCGGACTGACGATAATCTTCCCACTGCATGGCAGGCTCCAGGGATTAGGCTTGGCATGGGCAAGGCTCACGGCACAGTCGCTCCGGAGTCAAGCGTTGTTCGGCGATGACCGGCTGGGCCGGCGATACGTGCGCGCGGCGCGTCAGAATTTGCAGAGTGCGCGGTAACGCTCCAGGCGGGACCGGACATTGTCGTTGTCCAACTCGAAGCGAGCCGCCGGACCATCGACGACCCGCATCTGCACGGAGCGGCCGGCGAAGCTCCAGCGCAGCAGATCCAACGCGCTTGCTCCGCTGGCAATGAGAAAGTCGCGGTCGGTTGCTAGCCTCGCCTCTCGCGTGGCGCCATCGTCGCGGGTCAGGGCGACGGAGCGGCTGGGCTCTTGCCAATCCTTGCCGGTGGCGAAGTCGATCGCGACGCCGAGCGAGCCCGGCTCATCGACACGGCATGATATCGCGAGCAAACGGCTGTCGCCGCCGCTCCTGTCGGCGATGTGCAGCCGGTGGCGGTTTACACCAGCACGACCCGGCGCATTCTCATGAAGAACGGCTGTGGTCTCGGCGGCGGCCGCCGACAAAAGCGCAATCGATGCCAAAGAGGCGACCAGCATCGGAAGGCGCATGGCGCTGTTCTCTCACGGATTCGACACGGAGCCTGCGCCATCAGACGCGTTGTCGAAACGCTGCGGGCGTCTCCGGGTTCCGCCGGGCCGATCCCGCCGCCCTCAATGATATCCGCCGTCGATCTTCACCTTGCCGCGAAAAGTCCAGTACACGAACGCGGTGTAGAACAGGATCATCGGCAGCAGGAAGCTCACCCCGATCAGCACGAAGGTCTGTGAGGCAGGCGCTGCCGCGACGTCCCAGATCGTCAGGCTCGGCGGCACCAGCCAGGGGTAGTTCGAGATCGCGAGCCCGAGAAAGCACAGGACGAAGATCGCAATGGTGAGCGCGAAGGGCGTGAACTCATGCTTGCCGTGCAGCCGCTTCCAGGCGAGGAAACCGCACAAGGCCGTCAGCAGCGGGAACGGCCAGAGCACGGCCATGTTGCGCCAGGTGAACCAGCGCTCGGCGATGCGGGGATGCGCGTAGGGCGTCCATAGCGAGACGATGATCGCGAAGGCGAGCAGGCCCAGCAGCAGCATCTTGGCCTGGGCGCGCGAACGCTCGGCGACCTTGCCTTCCGTCTTGTAAATCAGCCAGGTCGCGCCCAGCAGGGCGTAGCCGACGACGACGCCGGCTCCGCACATCAGCGTGAACGGCGTGAACCAGTCGAACGGACCGCCCGCGAACTGCCGGTCGACCACGGTGATGCCCTGGATCATGCCGCCGAGAATCAGGCCCTGCGAGAACGCGGCCGCCACCGAGCCGATCCAGAAAGCGAGATCCCAGACGCGGTGGTTGGGTTTGGCCACCCAGCGGAACTCGAAGGCGACGCCGCGAAAGATCAGCGCCAGCAGCATCAGCGTCACAGGCAGATAGAAGGCCGGCATGATGATGGCGTAGGCGGTGGGAAACGCGACCCACAGACCCCCGCCGCCGAGCACGAGCCAGGTCTCGTTGCCGTCCCAGAACGGCGCGACCGAGTTCATCATCTGGTCGCGTTCGGCCTCGTCCTTCGTCGTCGGAAACAGGATCGCGATGCCGAGATCGAAGCCGTCGAGCACGACATAGAGCATGACCGCGGTGCCGATCAGCCCGGCCCAGATCACGGGGAGATACCATTCCATCGCAGGTCTCTCCTCAGGTCTGGGGCTGGATCTTGTCGTCGCCGGGGTGGCCGTCGCCGAACAGCTCCGAGGCCGGGGCCTGGGCTGCCTTGAGCGGCCGCTGCGAGGGTTGCTGAGGCGGCTCCTCGCCGGTGATCGCGTCCGGCCCCTTGTCGATCAGCCGGTTGATCAGCATCACGCCGGCCGAGAACACCACGCAGTAGACGCAGACGAACAGCGCCAGCGAGACCGCGACCTGCGCGGTGGTGATCGGCGACAGCGCATCCTTGGAGCGCAGCACGCCGGTGGCGATCCAGGGCTGACGCCCGACCTCGGTGACGAACCAGCCGGCCAGAATCGCCATGAAGCCGAGCGGCCAGGTGTATTGCGCGATCCAGAGCCAGCGCCGCTCCTCGAAGACCTTGCCCCGCCACCACAGGAACGCGCCGAGCCAGCCGAACAGGATCATGAACACGCCGATGCCGACCATGATGCGGAAGCTGAAGAACGGGATCTTGACCGGCGGCCGGTCCTGCACGGCGAAGTCGTTCAGGCTGGGAAACAGCGCGTCCATGCTGCCATGGGTCAGCAGGCTCGCAAGGCCGGGAATCGCGATCTCGAAGCGGTTGACGCCCGCGACCTCGTCGGGCCAGGCGAACAGGACCAGCGGCGCGGGCTTGGACGAATCCCAATGCGCCTCGATCGCTGCGAGCTTGGCCGGCTGGTACTTCGCCGTGTCCTCGCCGTGGCGGTGGCCGATCACGGCCTGCAGCGGCGCGGTGATCGCGATCATCAGGATCGCCATCCGCACCATGGTGCGCGCCGTCTCGGTGCGGTGGCCGACCATCAGGTGCCGCGCGCCGGTCGCCAGCACCACGAAGGCGGTGGTCAGGTAGGCCGCCGTCATCATGTGCATGTAGCGGAGCGGAAACGTCGGATTGAAGATGATCTGCATCCAGTCGACCGGATAGGCGATGCCGTCGCGCATCTCGTGCCCGGCCGGATATTGCATCCAGCTATTGGCCGAGAGAATCCAGAAGCCCGATAAGGCCGTCCCGCCCGCGACGATGACCGCCGAAAGGAAATGCAGCCAGGGCGGCACCCGCGTCCAGCCGAACAGCATCACGCCGAGGAAGGAGGCTTCGAGGAAGAAGGCGGTCAGCACCTCGTAGCCGATCAGCGGCCCGATGACGTTGCCGACCACGACCGAAAAGCGGCTCCAGTTGGTGCCGAACTGGTAGGACAGGACGATGCCGGAGACGACGCCCATCGCGAACGAGACCGCGAAGATCTTGGTCCAGAACCGCGCCAGCGTGTGGTACTTGATGTCGTCGGTCTTCAGCCACATCCCCAGCAGCGTCGCGATATAGGCCGAAAGCCCGATCGTGAAGGCCGGAAAGACGATGTGGAACGAGATGGTGAAGGCGAACTGGATGCGCGAGAGCAGAAAGGCGTCGAATTCCATCGCTAAGGCTCCGTCCGGCTGCGCCTGATGCATATGGAACGATAGGTTCCCCTCAGCATCGCCGCCGGATGCGACATTAGTCAAACGCCCGCGCGCGGGCTGCGCTCCGCGGTGTCGCAGGGTGGCTCGGAGACAAACTTCCGCGGCTTCTGAATGTCGCGCTGGTTGGCTGCTCGGTGCGAGCGGCCGCACTGTCCGCATAGGCATTCGTCGTAGTCGAGGCGCCGACGAGGCCGGCATCAGAGCCCCCCGTAGACCTTCACCCCCGCCGCGCCGCTTCGATCTTCGCCACGTCGATCTTCCCCATCTCCATCATCGCCGTGAAGGCGCGCGCGGCTTCCTCGCCGCCCGCCGCCATCGCCTCGGTCAGGGTGCGCGGGGTGATCTGCCAGGAGATGCCCCATTTGTCCTTGCACCAGCCGCAGGCGCTTTCCGTGCCGCCATTGCCGACGATGGCGTTCCAGTAGCGGTCGGTTTCTTCCTGATCGTCGGTGGCGATCTGGAAGGAGAAGGCCTCGCTGTGTTTGAAGGTAGGGCCGCCGTTCAGGCCCATGCAGGGGATGCCGGCGACGGTGAAGTCGACCGTCAGCACGTCGCCCGCCTTGCCGGAGGGGTAGTCCGTCGGCGCGACATGGACCGCATGCACGGCGCTGTCGGGAAAGGTTTCGGCATAGAATCGGGCGGCGGCCTCGGCGTCCTTGTCGAACCAGACGCAGATCGTGTTCTTTGGAATAGGCATGGCGTGTCCTTTCGCTGTCCGAAGGCCTTTCCGGCCCGGTTTCCTGTCCATACGGAGCGAAGCGACAGGCGGCGTCAGCAGTGCTCCATGGTTACCGGATTTCACCCTCAGCCCTCCCAAGCCTCTCGAAGAACCCCTGCCGCCGCGCTCGGTCATTTCCCCGACCGATCCGGAGTCGACCTCAGCAAGGTTCACGGAATGCTGATGCAATGTGACTGGCGACGCTGAAATCCGAGACTACCGTATCGTCCTAGCGTGGGCCGTCGGCGACGTCGTTCCTTTTCGGAGGGACGCCCGGTGTGACTGCGGAACGCGGATCACGATGGCGAGGTCCCTGGCGAGTTCTGCGTCTGAGGACCAGACAGGTGCGCGAAAGGTCCTGCGATGGCATCGGCAATGCGTTCCAAATCCCGCATCCTCGTCATGGCGTCGATCGTCGCGCTTGCGTCATTCTGGTTTGATGCCTTGCGGGCTCAAGAAGCGGCGCCGGTGCCGGACTACGTCATAAAGCAGTTCGGAAAACCTCCAATGGTTCCGAGAGGTCCGCTGTCCGGGGAGTTGCAGGCTGCTGTCAATTCAGCCTTCGTCGATAGCATGGCTTCTCCCGGCTGGGGGAGCGATCAGACGAAAGCCATCGGCGTCATCGCCAGGTCGAAAGACCCCCGAATCGTCTGGATGATCAGCGATCTGATGCGCTTCGTCAGTTCGCCGAGGCTGAACGCCTTGCTCGGTGATACGGCCTCGCGGTTGCTGGGAATCCGGTCACCAAAGGAAAATCAATGGGGGATCGTGACCGATCATCTCATTGCGTGGGATATCCCGGCGCCGCCTGATTACCTGAGAGTGAAGCGAGCCATCTTCACGAACGTCGCGCCGGGCTGGGACAAACTCTTTGTCGAGGGAAATATCGACTGGAGGCACGTCTCGTGGGGAGGCGTGCTGATCGACGGTCGCAAATACGGCATGACAGATGAGAGTTGTAACTGCATCCCCGCTGCGGACAACCCCAAAACGAGTCATGCAGCCGGCGCCACATGGCTGAAAGACGATGATATCGTCTTTGGCATTGCGGTAAACGGTGAGTATAGGGCTTATCCGCGACAGATCATGGAAGTGCGCGAGATGGTCAACGACACGTTGGGGGGAAGGCATCTCGGAATTCCATATTGCACCTTGTGTGGTTCAGCGCAGGCCTATCTCACCGATCGGTTGCCCGAAGGAGTTGAGCGGCCGGTTCTGCGTACGTCCGGACTGTTGATCCGGTCCAACAAGGTGATGTACGACGTCAATACGCATTCGGTGTTCGATACGTTTCTGGGCAAAGCGGTCACCGGGCCTCTTGCGGCGAAAAACCTGCAACTCAAGCAAGTCAGCGTGGTGACGACCGACTGGGGGACCTGGAAGAAGACCCATCCCGGGACGACGGTGCTCGTCGAGTCGCTTGCGCTCGGTCGCAATTTTGATTTCAGGAATAATCGGGACGCCAGGGGACCGATATTTCCGGTGGGCGACGTCGATCCGCGCTTGCCGGTTCACGAGGACATCATTGGCGTGATCACGGCGCTGGGCAAGCCGGTCGCCTTCCAGCGCAGCAAGGCATTCGTCGCGCTGAGGAAAGGCGATGAAATCGCTTATGAGAATGTTCGCCTCCGACTCGAGGCCGGCGGCATAAAGGCAGTCGATACAGACGGTTCTGATCTCGGCAGCCATCAAGCGTTCTGGTTCGCATGGTCGCAGTTCCATCCGAAAACAGCGCTCTGGCCTCGATGAGCCGCCCGCCGGCTCGCGGTCCGCGGGCGGGCTCCGTCTGGCGCGCGGAGGCGGACCGCCCCAACGCTAGAGCGGTTTCTGGCTGATCCGATTCATAGCGGGATTCCCAAATCGCTGCATGTCTGATTCCTTTGCGTTTGGAGCGGGGGGATGGATCATGTCGCGCGCCTACAGTCAGGATTTGCGGGATCGG
>JAESFX010000305.1_pt1 | contig 24023 bp, 7 predicted proteins | sample 9269501 | NCBI WGS metagenome assembly JAESFX01 (sample SAMN14515570, study PRJNA621655) | algae metagenome | isolation source: Desmonostoc geniculatum HA4340-LM1 and co-occurring heterotrophs from cave... | place: USA: Maniniholo cave, Kauai, Hawaii | collected 2009-07-28
TTGAGATTGTTTTTGTGAAGTCATTTATTTACTCAACCTTAACCAAATGGCTAACACGATATTGCTTCACTGCTTTGAATTCCATTTGTTTTGCTGAGTTTAATGCACTCATGACTTCACCACAGCCCTCAATTCTGGCTTCATAGGCACCAGTTGTACTACCATCAACAAAATCAATCCGAACTTCTGCCCAGTTAGGATTATGTCCTTGTGTAACTTCTTCCATCGCCAGTACTTTGCCTGCTTTCAAATAATCTAGCCAACTCCACCCAGATTGCATCCAAATTTCGCGCTCGACAATTTGCTCCAATTCGCTTAAACCAGTCCATCCTCGGTAGTATTGGCGTAAACCAGAAACTGAACCATTTCGCTGCACCAATAAATCTAATACATCTGGCTCTAAATGTCCCCACAAACAGCCTTGGGGTAAATCAATTAGGGTAGGAGCAAACTGATGACCACCAAAGTGAGTTGTTTGCCAGACTCTTAACTTTTCGTTAGCATATTTTTTACGTAATTGTCGATATATAGGAGTCCCAAATCTGCCACAAGCAAGGTCAACTTGAGCATGGGTGCAAACCATCAGTTCACGAATGTCACTTGTTTGTTGTTGATATTGTTGAAATTCTGATAAATCATTGGGTTGTTGCATTAACTGTTGGAATATTGCTGTTACTAAAGCAACAGCTTTGGTTTCTGGAACAATAAACTCTTGTTTCTCAAACTGAGAAAATAGCTTTGCAGGGTGGTAGTAGTACAATACGCGGGTAAAGCCGGGATAAGAATACTCGCGGTCAGGAGCAATTAGTATTGGTTTTAATTTAATCCCATGATTAGAAACTAACTCCTGGAACAAAGGTATCAACGATCTAATAGTTGGATTTTCCTCAAATATTTCTTGCGGCCAAGGTTGTGAAACTTCTATTATTAACCAATAATCGCAAGTACCTGCTGTACCAATTGGATCTTCTCCATTAGCTTTAGAAATTAAGGAGCAAAAACGACAATCTTTTGTGATAATTTCGTGAGTATGTTGAGTTGGCATATTTCCCGTACTTTGCGTTAGCTATTTTTATTAAGGAAGAAAAAAAATAAACTATTAATTAAATCTTATATTTTAATTACTCCTTAAAAAGATTGTCATAAAAATATTGGTGGGTTACCAGTCTTTTATACAACGCATACAGCTTCCACTCCCACGGCGATCGCACAACAAAATATTGTCTTTTGGGTTTGCGAGCTTCCAGAGCTTGCAATATTACTGCTGTCACTTTTTCAACTGGTAAACCTGTGGTGCGATTTCCCTCTACAGATCCTTCTACACATGCTTGGAAATTCTTACCATAGATAGCTTTCATTTCGGGTGACATATTAGCTAAAACTTTTTGACCATCAGCTTCTACTTTGTCAGCCTGTTCTGGTGTAATTAATCCTTCTGGCAATATAGACAATACATCAACCCCACTGGAACGTAATTCCATTCGTAAAGAATCTGTGATTGCCTCAATTGCGATTTTGGATGTAGATAATAGGGATCTATATGGTATTGCGAATCTACCACAAATTGCACTGATGTTGATAATTCTACCTTTCGCTTTTCGTAGCATTGGCAAGAAGGCTTGTGTGACGGCAATTTGACCAATAACATTTATTTCAAAATTCCGTCTTATATCATCTATTGGTATACATTCTAATGGTCCGTCAACTCCGGCATATGCATTATTGATTAACGCAAATAATCCGGCTTCACCAACTGCTAATGAAACAAAGTCCAAAGCTGATTTAATTTGTTCTGTTTTTGTGATATCCATGATAATTGGAGTTAAATTACCAGACGCAGCCTGCTTTAGTGACTCTGCATCTTTTTCTGTGCGGACTCCAGCAAAAACTAGATACCCTTCTTTATCCAGTAAAAGTGCGATCGCTCGACCGAGACCTGTGGATGTTCCTGTAATTACAACTGCGCCTTTGTTACTCTTATTCATACCTAATTCCTCCAAATAGTGAGATATTTTTTTAGTCTCAAAATAGAAAATTGAGAAATATGTTGTATATCAAAATATAGTCTCTTGAGAAGAGCCGTACCCAAACAAAAAAGTCGTGTAAAAATAACTGTTGTCAGAGTATAAAAAATATAAAGGTTTCAATCAAAAAGTTACGCAACTTACTTTACATAATTCCTAAACCTAGTGGCTAAAGCTAGAATCAAGTAGCTGCGAATGTCCTTGATGTTGATACCGTCCATGCATGACCATTTTTACACCACTCTTTGGGTGACATTGATCACCTACAAGCCTTTGTCCTTCTGGTTGTTTGTTAACCAGGGCTAATTCATAGCGCGAAATAATTGTTGCTAACACAAGCTTCATTTGAAACAGAGCAAAAGCCCCTGCAATACAATTACGAGCGCCACCACCGAAGGGTAAAAATTCATAGGGAGAGAATTTTTTTTCTAGAAAACGCTCTGGTTTAAATTGTTTCGGCTCTGGATATACATCTTCTCGTTGATGTGTTGAATAAATATTACAAACGATTACTGTTCCCGGAACTAATTTATAGCCCATTATTTCTACTGGAGCCTCAACCAGCCGCCGAATTGTGAATAACGCACTTGGCCAAATTCGTAAAGATTCGTTACAAACAGCGTTAAGGTAGGGTAATGCAACAACATCCATAGGATCTGGATTTTCACCAAGGCTATTAAGTTCTTCAAATAGTCGCTTGCGAACAGCAGGTGAACGGTGAATCCAGTACAAAGACCAAGTGATCGAATGCGATGCACCATCCCTACTCGCTAATATAGGCAAAAATAGTAAGTCGCGCACTTCTTCATCACTTAATGCTTTACCTGTTTCATCACAAGCAAATATAAGATCGCAAAGCATATCAGTACGTGAAGAATCTGCTTGCTTGCGGCGTTGTTTAACTTCATCGTGTAAAAATTGAAGAACTTCTTCTTCAAGATATTTATAATAGCTTAATGGGCTTCCCTTTCCGAAATCTATTTCTGCAAAAGGAAGTTGTCTGATTATATTAAATAGGGAAGAGTTTTCATATTTAATTAAAGACTTACATAAATTCTTGATTTTCTCGAAGTGCTCTCCTTCTCGCAATCCTATCACAACTTCTATAGCTATTGACAAGGTAATTTTTAATATAGTTTCATAGGCAATAAAAGTTTTTCCTACAGTCTGTTGGCTCATAATTTTTTCTGTGAGTTCGCAAATACGTTGCCCAAAAGCTTCCATCCGTTTCCCTTGGTAAGACTTGATTAAGAGAGAGCGACGATGTTTGTGAACTAACCCATCAATTTGCATGATTCCTTGTGTAAGCGTAGCTCCTTGGTTAAACATACTAGAGGCTGTAATTTCTCTAGTACTACTAAAAATCTGCTTTAGCCCTGAAGGATTGCTAACGTAAATTACTGGTGTAGAACCATCCATTATGGTAATGATATCACCATAGCGTTTCTGAATAGCATCCATACAGCCAAGCGGATTAGTCAAAAGCTGTAGACCTAGCAGCCAAGTGGGGGTTTTCGGGGTTGGTGGTAGTGTCATAAATATTACTTACTCAAGGATTAAAAGTTATGAAAACAATCCAGAGATTAAACTGACCCAATTACTAGCGATTGTAATTGTCCTTTATGAGGATGCCGACCCTGGATGACCATCTTAACGCCAGTAGCAGGATAACAGAGAAGACCATTAAATTTTGGTCTTTCTGGTTGTTTTCTTACTAGCTTTAACTGATAGCATGAAAGCATTGTTGCCAATACCAATTTCATTTCAAACAAAGCAAATGTTCCACCAATACAAACACGAGAACCACCACCAAAGGGCAAAAATTCATAGGTAGAAAATTGTTTTTCGAGAAAACGCTCTGGCTTGAATTGTTTTGGTTCCGGGTATAAATCTTCACGCTGATGTGTAGAATAAATATTGGCAATTAGTATTGTTCCCGGACTCAACTTATAGCCCATTATTTCAACAGGAAACTCTACTACTCTAGGAAATGCGAAAAGTTGAGTTGGGTAAATTCGTAAAACTTCGTTGCAAACAGCATTGAGATAAGGTAATGCCAAGATGCTTGTGATATCTAGGTTTCCGCCAAGGCGGTTAAGTTCTTCTAGCAGACGATCGCGCACATAGGGTAAACTGTGAATCCAGTACAAAGCCCAAGCGATCGCAGTTGCTGAAGCACCTTGAGCTGCTCCAATCGGTGAAATTAATAAATCTCGTATTTCCTCATCAGCAAGCGGTTCACCTGTCTCATCAGTTGCTAATACTAAATCAGATAGAATATCAGTGCGAGATGGATCTGCTTGCTGGCGACGTTCTTGAACCTCTGCATACAGCAGTTGAAAAAGTTTTTGTCGGAGGTAAAGCAAATTTCCTTGAGGACTCCATCTTCCTAAACTCCATCCCCAAAAGGGTAGTTTTGCAACCAGTTGCAGTAGTGGGGAAAATTCATGTTTAAACACAGAAGCAAATAAATGTTTTATTGTTTCATAGCGTTCCCCTTCACGCAATCCCATGACAATTTCTATACCTATTGCTAAGGTAATATGCTCTAGCATTGAGTAGGCAAGAAAAGGTTTTCCAATAACTTGTTGACTCATAATGTTTTCTGTCAGTTCGCAGATATGCTGTCCGCAGGTTTGCATCCGCGCACCGTGAAAGGCTGACATTAACAATTTGCGCCGATTTTTATGACGCGATCCATCCAGTTGCAGAACTCCTTGTTCTCCAGTGAATAAAGCAAACCCTTCTTTGTTTAATGAGCCCCTAGCTACAATTTCCTTGCTCTGGGTAAAAACCTCCTTTATACCTAAAGGATTACTGACATAAACTGTCGGTGTAGAACCAAACATTACAGTCACAATGTCACCGTAACGTTGAGAAATAGCATCCATATAGCCAAATATATCAGCCTCAAATTGTAGGGCTAGTAACCAAGAAGGAGTTTTCGGTCCTGGAGGTAATTGCATCAGTCTCTTTTACTCCTATTGCATATTTAAATTATGGACAGCATTATCAATGCATATTCTCAATTGTTTGGCTAATTCATGAATATGAGGTTCAAGTAGTATTGAAAAATGATTTCCTGGAACATCAACAACCCGAGTCGATTCATTGGAATATTTATTCCAACCTAGAAACAGGTCATCAGTACTCCATTCTGGATTATCAAAATCATGAATAATCTCTTCTTTTGCTCGAAAGACAGTTAAGGAGTGGGGATAAATCTGCGGCACATAATCTCGCATTGCTTGAACATTGGCTTTGAAAAGTTGGTAATGACGGAGAAAATCCTTAAGCTCTGCATCAGAAAAAATAAAGTTGGCTTTTTTGTTTAACAAATTCAGTTGCTCATCCAGTGATAAATCTCGAAGTTCCTCAAAGGGAACAGAAAAATCGATTTCATTTTCTGTTTTGATTTCTTCAGCTATACGCAGCAAAAACTTCGCATCATCATCATCTGTTGATTCAATGGTTGTCTCTGGTAATATGGCATCGATAATAGCTACTAAACCCACTGTTTGACCCTGTTTTTGTAATTGTTGCGACATTTCAAAAGCAAGTACACCACCATAACAATGACCACCTAAAAGATAGGGACCGTTTGGTTGTACTTTACGAATTTCTTGCAGATAGCGAGACGCTGTTTCTTCCACTGAAATAATTTTAGGCTGTTCAGGGTCTGGTCCATGTTCTAATCCATAAAATGGATATTCCTCACCTAATATTTTGGATAATTTAAAGTATTGACTAATATCTCCACCAGCGCCATGCATACAGAAGAAAGGTAACTTGTCACCAGAAGAGTTAATTGCTACCAAGTGAGAATTAGAAATTTCGCGAAATGGTTGACTAACAATCGCAGCTAGTTTTTCAATAGTTGGGTTTTCAAAAAGAGTAGATAAGGGAAGATTATGTTTAAATTTATCGTAAATTTGAGCCATTAAGCGAACGCCTAAAAACGAGTGTCCTCCTAAGTCAAAAAAGTTATCCGTCACTCCAATAGGGCTAGTATTCAGCAGATTCTCCCAAGCTTTTGCTAAACTTAATTCTGTAAAATTTCGAGGAGCAACAAAGGCTTTATTTGTATTTGATTGGATAACATCACTACTTAGCAATACACGCTTATCTACTTTTCCATTAGGTGTCAATGGAAGTTTATCAAGTAAAATAAAAGTGGATGGTAACATATAGTTAGGTAGCTTCTGTTGCAAATAGGATAACAGTTGTGTAGTTATATCCTGCTTCTCTGTGACAACATAGGCAATCAAACGGGGATTCTCTTGAGCATCATTGCTGGCAATGACAACCGATTCTTGCACATTTGGATGTTGTGCGATCGCAGCTGCTATTTCACCTAATTCTACTCGAAAACCCCTGATTTTGACTTGCTCATCATGGCGACCTAAGTATTCGAGATTACCATCTTGGTGGTATCGGACTAAATCGCCTGTTTTATAAAGTTTATTTCCAGGTATAAAAGGATTATCAATGAATCTTTCCTGGGTTAATTCTGGGCGATGTAAATAACCCTTTGCTAACCCATCACCACCAAGATAAAGTTCTCCAATAACTCCTATGGGTGTTGGTTGTAAATCACGATTCAATACATAAACTTGAGTGTTATCTATTGGACGACCAATGGGCACAATGTGGGCTTGTTCTGGTAATAAACTAGTATCGTAGTTGGTTGCATTGGCGGAAACTTCTGATGAGCCATAAAGGTTAATTAATTTGGCAAATGGCATCAATTCTTGGAAAGTTTGAACTAATTTAACCGATAATGCTTCTCCGCTAGTTATCCAGAATTTTAGGTGTGTTAATTTCTTAACTAGATGACTATAATTATCTAGAAGTAGTCGTAGTAATGAAGGTACAAGTATAATTCGAGAAACTTGGTGTTGTGCTAGAGATTCTATAAACAATTGTGGGTCTAGCACAGTTGCTTTGTTGATAATTACTGTGGGAATTCCTTGAAGTAAAGGAGCAAAAATTTCCCAGATAGAATCAACAAAACTTATAGCAGTTTTCTGACAGCAAACTTCTCCTGGGGTGAAAGGATAGGTCTTCCATAACCAGTGTAAGCCGTTTACTGTACCCCGATGAGTACCAAGCACACCTTTCGGTGTTCCAGTTGACCCAGAAGTGTAGATAATATAAGCGAGATTATCAGAAGAATATATATTAATGGGATTTTCCAAACTTTCTTGTGCAATTTCCTCTTTGTGGATATCCAAGCAAACAGTTTTAGTCGCAGATAATGATAGTTTTTCTAAAATTTCTTGCTTACTAATTAACAGCGATGCTTGGGAATCAGAAAGCATAAAATTCAAACGTTCCACCGGATAACTTGGGTCAAGGGGAATGTATGCACCACCAGCTTTGAGAATAGCTAAAATCCCCACTACCATATCTAGGTCACGTTCTAAACATAAAGCAACCAAAGCCTCTTTTGTTACACCCTGTTTCTGTAAGTAATATGCCAGTTGATTAACTCTATGGTTCAGTTGACGATAAGTTATTTCTTCAGAATCGCTAATTAGTGCTACAGATAATGGTGTTAGTTCAACTTGCTGCTCAAATAATTGATGCAGAGATACGTCTTGAGGGTAGTCTGCATAAGTTTGATTAAATTTAAATAATAATTCTTCTTGCTCAAAAGCAGTAAGTAGCGATAATTCACTCAGACACTGCTCTGGATTTGCGACTATATTTTCTAATAAAGTTTGGAAATAGTTAATAAATTGGGTAATTGTTGTTGAGTCAAAAATATCTGTGTTGTATTCTAAACAACCTGTTAATCCCTCTTCAGATTCAGACATTGATAGAAAAATATCTAGTTGAGCAGTACCGCTATCAAACTCTAAAGTACGTAAAGTTAAACCAGACACTTCCTCTACAGAACTTGGAGTATTTTGTAGGACAAACATTACCTCATAAAGCGGATTTCGGCTTAAGTCGCGTTCGGGTTGCAATTCTTCCACAAGCATCTCAAAAGGTAAATCTTGATGTGCATAAGCATCCAGAGTTACCTCCCGTACTCGATGTAAAAGTTGGCGAAAACTGGGACTACCACTGAGATTATTGCGTAACACCAAAGTATTAACAAATAAACCCAGCATTCCTTCCAGTTCTGGACGGTTGCGGTTAGCAATTGGAGAACCGATTAAGATATCTTCCTGGTCTGTGTAGCGGTATAGTAATATGTTAAATGCTGCCAGCAAACTCATAAATAAAGTAGCGTCTTCTCGCTGACTTAATTGCTTGAGAGCATTAGTTAGGGATGCAGAGAATGCAAAGTACTGCTTGGCACCAGTGAAAGTAGTAAGGTTAGGGCGTGGACGATCTGTAGGTAGTTGTAGTATTGGTAACTCACCTTGGAGTTGTTGCTTCCAGTAATTTAATTGGGTTGCGAGGAATTCACCCTTCAGGCGATCGCGTTGCCAAACAGCAAAATCTGCATACTGAATTGGGAGTTCGCTTAAGGGAGAAGGTTGATTTTTTGAGAAAGCAGCATACAGTGATGACAGTTCGCGCAGGAATACATTGCAAGACCATCCATCTGTAATAATGTGATGCATGGTCACAAGCAAAACGTGTTCTTCTTCACTCAATCGCAGTAAAGTCGCTCTCACCAATAGCCCTTTAGCCAAATTAAAAGGTTTTTTGGCTTCATCTGCTGCAATTTGTTTAACTTCTTCTTCCCAATCTTTACCACATAAATCTTCTCGGTTAATAATAGATAAATCCCAAGTAGGTTGGGGAAAAATTTCTTGTATTGGCTCTCCATTCACAAGCCTAAAATTTGTCCGCCAAACTTCATGACGCTTGAGAATTTCATTTAAACTTTGCTCAAGTGCTGCAATATCTAGGTTTCCTTGTACGTGAAAAGCTATGGGAATGTTGTAGAACGAACTGCCGTGATAAAGCTGGTCAATAAACCACAGCCTTTGTTGGGAAAAAGATAAGGGAATATTTTGGCAATCTTGACGTTTATGAATCACACCAGCTTGAAGTTTTCCCCCTTTCCATTTTTCTAAAAGGGCTTTTTTCGCTGGTGATAAGTTAGAAAATTTTTTATCCATAGCTAATAATTACTGATTAACTAATTATGAATTATTTAAAAGAACTAAAACTTCTTCCTCGGATAATTCTTCAATTTTTTCCAACAAAAGTTGCTCAACTATTTCTGCTTGCTTAATTGGTATCATCGCATCCAATAACAGGTCACGTAGTGGTAAGTCTACAGGGAATTTAGCTCGCAATCGAGACAATAATTGAGTTGCAATTAGCGAGTCTCCCCCTAACTCATAGAAGTTGTCGTAAATACCAATTTCTGTAATTCCAAGTACCTCTTGCCATATCTCTGTAATTTGTTTTTCCAACTCATTTGTGGGAGCAACATAAGAATTACTTAGGCTTGGTCGAGAATAGCGCGATGATGAATCTAACTGATGAATAGATTTTGAATCTACTAAAGATTCCAAACTAACTGTATGATTTTTTCTCGCATTAATGTCTACTGTAGAAAGAATAATTTGGGCTGCTTCCCTCAAAGAAAAAACCCGTTTAAATACTTCTACTACTTCTACTGAGATAATAGCTAATTCTGTTCCATCAACTTGATCAGTTGCTGTTTTTTTCTGGCTTATATTCGTTTGGAATTTATCCCAATTTATAACATACCACGGCAAAGAATTCTTTTGATTATGCCGATTGCTAAAAGTATCGATGAATTGGTTAGCTGCTGAATATAAGCATAACCCAAATCCTCCTAAAATGGAAGACAAGGAAGAAAGAATGATACAAAAATCTATATTAAAATCCTGTAAGACTTGTTCTAATACTAGAATCTTACTACTTTGTGATTCTAATAGATTCTCAAATTCTACTTCAGTAATTTCGGGAATAGAAGCAAATAGGTTATCGCGCTTGATGCCAGTTGAATAAATTACGCCATTAATTTGTTCAACATTTGCAGATGTAAGGGCTTGATGTATCTGCTCGTAATTAGTGGTATCAGCGCGTAATAACAAAATTTCTGCGCCTAATTTCTCTAATGCTAAAACTTGCTGGATTTTGAGACTCATTTCATCATCTAGAGGATGAGTTTCCAGCCATTGGTAAAAATCATCTGGCTCTTCTGGAAATTTAACATCTTCAATAAATATGAGTTTTGCTTGGAAAGTTTTTGTTAAATATTCTGCAAGCACAACCTCAATACTTTCTAACCCACTAGGGAAAAAGTAAACACCTTGTTTTCTGAAAGGTATTTTTTCCTCAACTATTGACTCTGCATGAATTGGCTCAAATATTTGTACCCAACGGTGGCGATCGCGATAAGCAACTACCGTATCTGAGGATACAAAGGTTAACTCATTCAGAAGCTTGTCAATAATATGACTCTCACAATTTTCTTGTCTTTCTTCTAAGTTTATGCTGTTAGTTAAAGCAATATCAATGCACTGACAGCTAATATTGGGATACTCTTGAGGAATTACATTACATAAACTTAATATTGCAGCTTTTCCTGGATTTAATTCTTCATTCCCATTAACCTCTTGAATGTTGTTCGATATCACCCTAAGTTGTAGCCAATTGCTAATTTTTAATTTACTAAGGCTCTGGGTTAAAAATAGTAAGCTTTTAAATTCTAAATATTTTACTGATGGACGGCTATCAAGATGACTTAGACTCCATAGATAAACGATTTTTTCGGGGATTTTATCTAAAGATATTAGTTCTTGTAAGAATTTATTATAATCTTCATTTATGCATGGAGCAACTGTATAGATCCCCTCACTTAGTTTACTAAACTCATTTCCTTGCTTAACAATAATTATACTTTTACCCTGATTTCTTAACTTATTAATTAGTTGCTCCCCTACTCCCAAATCATCCACAAAAAATAGCCATTTTTCTTCATGTGTAGATTTTATTTCTTCTGATGATGTATGAGTCAGTAGAGAACGCTTCCATGAAGGAACATAGAACCAGTCGGCAATATCTTGCTTTTGATCTAATGTCGTCGGTTTGATGTTTACAGAATGCGATCGCGATTTAGGCTCAATCCAATAGCGTTGTCGTTCAAAAGGATAAGTGGGTAAAGGTAAACGATGACGCTGTTCATGAGCATAAAAACCCGACCAATCAATTTGTACACCCGCAAGCCACAACCGACCCAATGTCTGCAATATAAAGCAAACATCCGATTGTTGCTCTTTAACATGGCGTAACGAAGTCAATACCTGTTGTTTAGTATCTTTCTCTAAATGCTGTGTCGTTAACGTGCCTAAAGTTCGCCCTGGCCCCACCTCCAGAAAAACACCTTCAAACTGCTGTATTAATTGCGATATCCCATCTGAAAATCTTACTGTTTGTCGTAAATGTTGACACCAATAATCCGGATTTGTCGCTTGTTCTTTAGTAATCCAACTACCAGTCACATTAGAAATAAAACGTATTTTGGGTGGATTCAATTTAACTGTTTTAATCGCCTCAGCAAACGCTAACAATATCGGTTCCATCATCACAGAATGGAACGCATGAGATGTATGCAATAAACGACATTCAACTTCAATTGAAGATAATTGTTTTTCCAGCGCTGCAACAGCGTTGCTGGTTCCCGATACGACACAGGAAGAAGGACTATTAATTACTGCAATTTGTAGAGATTCTCGATATAACTCATTTGCAGAAAGTAGCGATCGCACTTCTTTTTCTGGCAATCTAATTGCCAGCATACTTCCTGGGGGTACTTGTTGCATTAACTGTCCCCTTTTTGCCACAATTTTGAGGGCATCTTCCAAAGAAAATACACCTGCGATCGTTGCAGCCACATATTCGCCAATACTATGACCAATCATCGCCTCTGGACACACTCCCCAAGACATGAATAACTGAGCTAGAGCATACTCAACTACAAATAATGCACTTTGGGTGAAGGCTGTTTGTTGGAGTTGATTGGCGGCAGTTTCTACTTCTTTCGGGTTGGGGTAAATTAGGGAACGGATATCAAGACCAAGGTGGGGTTGTAAAATAGCAGTGCAGATATCTACGTGTTTTCTAAATGTCGGTTCTAGTTCATATAGTTCTCGACCCATGTTTGCATATTGTGACCCTTGTCCCGAAAACATGAAGATGACTGGACAGTGACCTGGTTTGTGGTGGTGACTAAAAATACGTTGTCGGTCTTGGTGATTGAGGGATTTAACTGCATCATCAAGGGAGTGACAAATAATAATACGGCGATAGTCAAAAGCCCGCCGACCGACTAGTAGGGTGTAAGCTACATCTGCCAGAGGAGTATCGGGGTTTTGTTCGAGATAATCGTGCAGTTGATCTGTTGCTGCGTCTAAAGCGGTGTCGGTTTTAGCTGATACTGTTAATAATTGCCAGGGACGGGATGGATCGGAAGTTTTAATGGCTGGAGCTTCTTCTAATATGATATGGGCATTAGTTCCACCGATACCGAATGAACTCACACCTGCTCTGCGGGGTGTGCCGTTGCTTTTCCACTCAGTAAGTTTAGTGTTGACGTAAAACGGGCTATTGGCGAAGTCTATCTGTGGATTTGGCTTTTCAAAATGCAAACTGGGAGGTATTTGTTTATGCTTTAATGCCAGGACTGTTTTGATTAATCCCGTCACACCCGCTGCTGTATCTAAATGTCCGACATTGGTTTTGACTGAACCGATCGCACAAAATCCCTTTTCATTCGTGCTAGCGCGAAAAGCTTGTGTGAGAGCCTTAATTTCAATCGGGTCTCCTAAAACGGTTCCTGTACCGTGCGTTTCTACATAACTAATAGTCTCAGGATCGACGTCCGCTAAGGCTAAAGCCTCTAAAATAACTCCTCTTTGACCATCAACACTAGGGGCTGTGTATCCAACTTTTAAAGAACCATCATTATTAACTGCTGAACCTTTAATTACTGCATGAATATAGTCACCATCACTAATAGCATCCTCTAATCTTTTCAAAATCACCACACCTAAACCATTGCCACCAACTGTTCCCTGCGCTTGAGCGTCAAAAGCTCGGCAATGACCATCAGGAGATTGAATTCCTCCTTGTTGATAGTGATAACCATTTTTTTTCAGCATTGTAACAGAAACACCACCCGCTAAGGCAATATCACTTTCACCATTTAATAAACTTTGGCAGGCTAGGTGGATAGCAACTAATGATGTAGAACAGGCGGTTTGAACATTGATACTTGGTCCTCTCAAATTTAATTTGTAAGAAATTTGCGTAGGTAAGAAATCCTTATCATTTCCAATCAAAATTTGGTAATTATCTACTGATTCCATCAAATCCAGATTGGAATATAAGTTTGAAAGTAAGTAATTACTTGCAGCAACACCAGCGAAAAGACCTATTTGACCACTATAAGTTTCAGAGTTATAGCCAGCATTTTCTAAAGCTGACCAAACACATTCAATAAAAAGGCGGTGTTGTGGGTCTGTAATTTCAGCTTCTCTAGGTGAAAAACCAAAAAAGGAAGCATCAAAGAACTCTATATCTTCTAATACACCGCTTGCTTTCACATAATTGGGCTCGTTGAGTAATGATTGATCTAGCCCAGCAGATATTAGTTCCTCATCTGTGAAAAAAGAAATTGACTCTACACCATCTCGCAGATTTTGCCAAAAGCTATCAACTCGATTTGCTCCAGGAAAACGACCTGCCATTCCAATAATAGCTATTTCGTCTCTATCATTTAAGCTGTCAATCAAATTATCGGCTATATCCATAGGTCAAAACCCGACCGTAAATGTTTTTTGGCTAATATCAAAGCACTCGGTACACAATTTAAATTTCTGAAGCAATCTGAATTTGATCGTTTAAAACTGCATCAATATCTGCTTCAGTAGTTAATGGATTGGCAATTACTGCGCGCATGGCTATTACAGAGATTTCTTTATCCAAGCTCATGGTTGTTTTTGTCGTTCGTGAGATAAAAGTTCTACCAATTTGACGCTGTATCTTCTGCAAACGCTCATTAAAATTATTAATAAATCGATTCTCTGTCTCTGACAATTGTTTGTTAGTAACTACTTCTCTAAATTGCTCTGGAATATAACGATAAATTAACAGATTAGTATCAGGTTCAGCCAATAATTCAAATTCAGGCATTGCTGAAACCCGAGCTGCCATGTATTGAGTTTTGCGGATTCCTTCGTCAATCAAAAACTCATATCCATTCAGACCAATTAGCTTTAGACCTGCATGTAAAAATAAAGCCATGCCTGGTCGAGAACCTTCTAAAGAACGCTTACCTAAATCAAATGACCCCTTACGCATGGTATAGCTAGCCTGTTTTTCAATAGAAGAAGCTAAATAAGGGTCGCGGAAAAAGACCATACCAATACCCATTGGCAAATACAATTGTTTATGTCCATCAATGGTTACTGAATCAGCTTTTTCAATGCCAGCAAGTTTATGTTTATGTTTTCGAGAAAATATCACCGGACCACCCCAAGCAGCATCGACATGAAAATGTATATTATTTTCTTGTGCAATCTCTGCTATATTTTCTAGTGGATCGACGCTACCAGAATCTGTAGTTCCAGCAATACCAACAATAGCCATGATATGCAAGTTTTGGTGGCGACAATCTGCAACAGCTTTACGTAAAGCTTGAATATTGACTCGATTGTTAGAATCTACTGGAACTCGTATCAAATTTTTAGTGCTGATCCCCATCAAATCCGCAGCTTTATCAAAGGAGAAATGCATCAATTCGGAACCAATTACAACTGCTCCTTTGTAACCGTAAAAATTTAAAGCTGCATTTAAACCTTCTTTTTCTATACCTAAAAAATCGTTCTTCGCGCCTAAGGACCTATTTCGAGCGCACCACAAAGCTGTAATATTGGCTGTTGTGCCACCAGAAACCAAAATTCCTAATGTACTTTGATTATTTTGAATATGCTGGGCATAAAAATTATCGGATAAATTATAAACTTGCCGATGCATCATTGCTAAAGCCTCACGTTCGTAAAAGCTCAAGGCTTTGGCTGTTTCTATTTTGACAGCGTTTTGATTCATTGCTGTCATTAGTTTGGCTAAAGGACGCACAAAAGCAGGAAGTGCAGAGGTCATATGACCGATAAATTGTGGTGCAGATGTGTGTATCGAATGAGCAACAACATTTTCATTTAAGTATTGAAAATAGCTTTCAAAATTAGTAGGTTGTGCAGGTATTTTGCTATCACCAAAATTTTTGATTATCCATTCAATGTCAACATTGGTATTTGCACTGTCTGCAATTAAAAACTCTTGAGAAAAATTTTCAACCATTTCATCTATTTGAGCTTCAATTGATTTCCCTTGAGGAGGCGCAAATATTTGTTTTACATACTCACTAATTTCCGTAGATAATACTTTTTCTGATGGGGGAAAAATCTTTTTAGATAAAATTTCTTTTTTACTTAATGTCATGTGACTTCCTTGGATAACCAATAATGTATTTTTCTACCTTCAGTGGAGAGTAAAGCAATGAGTGTTTAGATACTCATAGAGTGAACAGCAAACTTTAATTTTCTAAATTTTCCTCATTGGATTGGTGCGAAACTTCTCTTTCCATAGTTGCTGCTCGATGTTCTTTTCTAGCCTGTTTTCGACGTTGTGTTGAAGCTTTCCTACTTTCAGAACGATGAGATACAAAATATGTTTCTTCTGTTGATTCCTGGCTAAAATATCTAGCTAAGTGGCTCACGGTAGGATGTTGAAACATTTCCACCAAGAGCAAATCTTTCTGGAATATTTTTTGCAATTTACTATGAACCTGAACTAAAAGTAGCGAATGACCACCCAGTTCAAAGAAATTATCATAAATGCCTACATTCTCAACACTGAGTACTTCTTGCCAAATATTGGCAATAGTTTTTTCTATCTCTGTTTGGGGTGGCTGATAAACTACTTCCAATTCTGGACGGATTTTATCAGGTACAGATAGTGCTTTGCGGTCAATTTTACCATTGGGTGTTAATGGTAGCGCCTCCAATGTCACAAAAGCTGCTGGCACCATGTAGCTTGGTAACTTTGATTCTAAAAAGCCGCGTAATTCAGGAATTGTCAGTGTTTGCTCTGTTTGAGGAACTATATAGGCGACTATTCGTTGAGAATCAACTGATTCTCCACTAACTACTATCACAGTTTCTCTTACTGCTGGGTATTGGCTGATGATTGCTTCAATTTCTCCCAGTTCAATGCGGAAACCACGTATCTTGACTTGGTTATCAATACGACCAATATACTCTATCTCCCCATTCGGCAGATAGCGGGCTAAATCCCCAGTTTTATATAACCGCTCTCCTGGCTGGTTAGCGTAAGGATTGGGAATAAACTTATCCGCAGTCAGTTCAGCTTGATTGAAATAACCACGGGCTAAACCTACACCACCCATATACAGCATCCCTGGTACACCAACAGGGACAGGTTGTAAATTTTGATCTAATAAGTAAGTTTGTGTGTTGTGAATCGGGCGACCAATTGGCGGGGTATTGCTAGCACCCGGATGTATCCAGCAAGAGGTCGAATAAGTTGTATCTTCAGAAGGTCCATACAGGTTAAATACCTGTTGTATATTATTTTGTTGATATAGTTGTTGTACGAGTTGATTTTGAAGCGGTTCTCCTGCAATATTAACAGTCTGCACCGTTCTTGGAATACTATTATTTCTGATTAATTGGGAAATTACACTAGGGACAGTATTAATTAATGTGACACCAAAGGCTGCTGGCAAAGTTGCTAAATATAGTGCATTCTCGATTAAAATCACCTTGCCACCAGAACATAGAGGCACAAACACCTCAAAGACTGAAAGGTCGAAGCAAATCGAGGTGGATGCCAAAACTCCAGCCCTTGCTTCTGGGGTAAAGGTTTTGTTTGCCCAATCTAACATTGCAACTGTGCTAGAGTGCTTAATCATTACACCTTTGGGTTTACCAGTAGAACCAGAGGTATAGATGACATAAGCTAGATTGTCAGTAGTGAGTTCAGAGAATAAATTTTCTTGTCTTTGTTGGGCGAGCAAATGCCAGTCTGTATCTAAACAGATCACAGCCGCTTGGTGTTGCGGTATCGCCTCCACAAGCGAAGCTTGAGTTAGCAACACTGGCGCTTGAGTATCCTGCAATATAAAGGATAGACGTTCCTGGGGATAGCTAGGGTCTAGTGGTACGTATGCACCACCTGCTTTAAGGATGGCTAATAGCCCGATGACCATAGAAAGTGATCGCTCTACACAAATCCCGACTAATACCTCTGATTTTACTCCTAGCGAATCGCTACGCGACAGCTTCGCTGAACGCAAATAGTGTGCTAGTTGATTTGCTCTTGTGTTGAGTTCGCGGTAGGTTAATTGTTCATCTTGAAACACCACCGCTACTGCATCAGGTGTACGTTCTACCTGTGCCTCAAATAATTCATGGATACATTGCTGTTGAGGATAATCAACATGAGTGTCATTCCACTTCAGCAGTAATTGATGCCGTTCAAATTCTGTCAAAAATGATAGTTCTGACAAACGCTGCTGTGGACTAGCTACGATTGCTTCAAGCAACGTTTGTAAATGAACTGCCATCCAATATATCGTATTTTTCTCAAATAAATCAGTATTATATTCTAGACTTCCAACTAATCCCGATTCTGTTTCCTCCATTTGTAGGGTTAAATCAAACTTGGCAGTATCGCAATCGCTTTCTACAGGAGTTAAAGTCAAACCAGGCAACTCTAAGGCAGACATCGGTGCATTCTGAAGCACAAACATCACTTGAAATAGCGGTGTATGGTTTAAAGAACGCTCCACTTGCAGTTGTTCAACTAACAATTCAAAAGGCAAATCTTGATGTGCATAAGCTCCCAATGCAACTTCCCGCACCTGTTTGAGTAACTCCTCAAAACTGGGATTTCCTGCTAAGTTTGTTCTCAGTACCAAAGTGTTGACAAAAAATCCAATTAACCCTTCTATCTCTGCTCGATTCCGATTGGCAATCGGTGAACCAACCAGAATATCTTCTTGCCCTGTGTAACGCCATAGCAGTGTTTGGAAAGCTGCTAACAAGGTCATAAATAAAGTACTTCCCTGCTGCTGGCTTAATTTATTCAACGATGCGGATAGTTCTTTTGGTAACTCAAATGAGTAGGTTGCACCACGGTAAGTCTGAATTGCCAGTCTTGGGTAATCTGTAGGCAATTCTAATACTTTTGGTGCTTTCTCTAATTGCTTAAGCCAGTAAGATAACTGAGTTTTGAGTACTTCTCCTTGCAGCCATTGTCTTTGCCAAGCTGCGAAATCTACATACTGTATTGGTAATGTTGGTAGTGGAGAGGGCTGTCCCTTACAAAAAACTTGATACAGTGTTGCTAATTCTTCTACTAATACGCCGATTGACCAACCGTCAGAAACAATGTGGTGCATTGTCAGTAGGACGATATGTTCTTGCTCTCCAAGACGTAATAGTTCGACTCTCAGTAGATGGTCACTGCTAATGTCAAAGGGTTGTTGTGCTGCTTGTGCTGCAAGTTGTTTAATTTCGGCTTGTTGTTGATTTTCTTCTAGGTCACTAATATCAAATATTGACAGCGTTATGGGTTTTTCTTCTGAGATAATGGCTAACGCTTGTCCTTCTCTGGTTTGAAAGTTAGTCCGTAGTGCTTCGTGGCGACTTACGATTTCGTTGAAACTTTGTTCTAATACTTTTACATTTAACTGTCCCTGTAAACGAACAGCAGCAGGTATGTTGTAGAACGGGCTGTCTGATTCTAATTGAGCTAAAAACCATAGTCTTTGTTGAGCAAATGATAGCGGTAATTCCTCTGTACGCTCTATCTGCTCAATGTTTGTGACTTCAAATGCTGAGTCTACCTTAATCGCTTTTTCAATTTCTTTTGCTAATCCTGCTATTGTTGGTTTTTCAAATAAATAACGTAAAGGAAGCTCTACTTGAAAGACTTGCCGAATTTGGGAAATCACACGAGTTGCAATTAACGAATGTCCTCCTAATTCAAAGAAATTACTATTAATACCTACTTTATCTATACTCAGTATTTCTGCCCAAATACCTGCTAATAAATTTTCAATTGGTGTGGAAGGAGGAACTATATTTGATGATGATATCTGTGTTAATTCAGGTGCGGGTAGTGCTTTGCGGTCAACCTTACCATTGGGTGTAAGTGGTAGTGCTTCTAAGGTCACAAAAGCTGCTGGCACCATGTAGCTTGGTAACTTTGATTCTAAAAAGCCGCGTAATTCAGGAATTGTCAGTGTTTGCTCTGTTTGTGGGACTATGTAGGCGACTATTCGTTGAGAATCTACTTCCGAAGCATAAACTGCAACTACAGTTTCTTGTACCCCAGGATGTTGACTGATAAGGGTTTCGATTTCTCCCAGTTCAATCCGGAAACCACGTAGTTTTACTTGATTGTCAATCCGACCAATATATTCTATTTCCCCGTTTGCTAAATAACGAGCTAAATCGCCTGTCCTATAAAGACGTGCTGGTTGATCACTAAAAGGATTGGGAATAAATTTTTCTGCGGTCAAATCCGGACGGTGGAAGTAGCCTCTTGCTAGTCCTTCCCCACCGATATACAATTCTCCTACTACGCCCACAGGAACCAACTGGTGATATTGATCAAGGATATAAAGCTGTGTGTTGGCAATGGGAGAACTAATTGGTACGGTATGATTCACAGTTTCTACTTGGCTAGCGGCTGACCAAATAGTGGTTTCCGTCGGTCCGTACATATTCCATATACAACCACATAACTCAAGTAATTGGTTTGCTAGTTTTCCTGGTAAAGCTTCGCCACCACAGAGAATTTTTAATTGACGATTACCACCCCAACCTGGTGCCAAAAGTAATTGCCATGTCGCTGGTGTGGCTTGCATGACTGTCGCTTTTGAATCTACAAGTAAAGCTTCCAACTGATTTCCATCCGCAACTATTTCCTGACTAGCAATTACCAAGCGAGCGCCGACAATGATTGGTAGGAAAAGTTCTAATGCTGCAATATCAAAGGAATAGGTCGTGACTGCTAGTAAGGTGTCTTCATCATTTAACCCTGGTGCTTCCTTCATGGAGTGCAGAAAGTTGCTCAGAGCAATGTGGGGAATTTGTACACCTTTGGGTTTACCAGTAGAACCAGAAGTATAGATGGTATAAGCTAAGTTGTCAGTAGTGAGTTCAGAGAATAAATTTTCTTGTCTTTGTTGGGCGAGCAAATGCCAGTCTGTATCTAAACAGACCACAGCCGCTTGGTGTTGCGGTATCGTCTCCACAAGTGAAGCTTGAGTTAGCAACACTGGCGCTTGAGTATCCTGCAATATAAAGGATAGACGTTCCTGGGGATAGCTAGGGTCTAGTGGTACGTATGCACCACCTGCTTTAAGGATGGCTAATAGCCCGATGACCATAGAAAGTGATCGCTCTACACAAATCCCGACTAATACCTCTGATTTTACTCCTAGCGAATCGCTACGCGACAGCTTCGCTGAACGCAAATAGTGTGCTAGTTGATTTGCTCTTGTGTTGAGTTCGCGGTAGGTCAACTGTTGGTCTTCAAACACCACTGCTACTGCATCAGGTGTTTTTTCTACCTGTGCTTCAAATAATTCATGAATACATTGGTGTTGAGGATATTCAACTTTAGTGTTATTCCACTCCACAAGCAGCTGATGTCGTTCAGTTTCTGTTAAGAGTGATAATTCACAAAGACGCTGCTGTGGATTCGTCACCATACCCTCAAGCAAAGTCTGCAAATGTCCGAGCATTCGGGTAACGGTATCGAAGCGATCGCTATCATCGTAAGTAACCTTGAATACTAACTCCTCACCTAGATTCACAGTTAGAGTTACAGGATAGTTAGTCCTTTCAAAGTCATAATAATTCTCTATCTCAAAATCGACATCTCTCTGTTTTACAGAAGCATCTACATGATAATTCTCAAAAACTAGTATATTATCGAACAGAGCAAAACCCTTGGCAACTTCACTCCATCCCTGGACTTTTACTAAGGGACTATATTCGTGTTGACGCGCTTCAACTAATTGAGCCTGAATTTTTTGCAGCCAAGGCAAAAGAAATTCTTCGGGCGAGACTTGGACTCTAACTGGTAGTGTATTAATAAACAGTCCCACCATCGACTCGGCTTGAGCTAAGGTTGGGGGACGACCAGAAGCAACTGCCCCAAAAACAACATCGTCCTGACCAGTGTAGCAGCTTAACAGCAAAGCCCAAGCTCCTTGCACTAGAGTATTTAGCGTTAGTTGATGCTGCTGTGCAAGCGATTGCAATGCTGCGGTTGTGACTGCTGAAAGCTGAATTTCTTGTTCAGCATAGTCATTTTTGAGTGATTTTCCACCTCCTGGATCTGCCCACAGCCATGTTGGAGTCGTAAAACCTTTGAGCATCTCTCGCCAGAAAGTTTCAGCCTGGGATAAGTTTTGTTGCTGTAGCCAGACAATGTAATCCCGATAAGGGCGAATAGTTTCTAGATGTACGTCTTCACCATTGTTAAAAGCTTTGTAACAAGCAAGAACTTCCTTAAAAATTGTGGCAACAGACCATCCATCTAATAACAGATGATGATGACTCCAGGTGAAGTTATGGGATGTATCTGAAAGTTGAACCAATGTTAGACGCATCAATGGTGGTTGCGTCAGTTCAAAACCATTAGAGCGATCGCTCTCGAAAAAAGCTTGTAAATTTTGTTGTTGTTCTTCTGAGGACAGATGCTGCAAATTATACTCCTGCCACGGTAGAGTTAGCTGTCGATGTACAACTTGTACTGGTTCTTTTAAACCTTGCCAAACAAAGCAGGTTCGTAGAATTGAATGACGTTGTGCAACATACTGCCATGCGCGATGGAATGCTTCCTTGTTGAGCTTTCCTTGGAGAGTCCAGCTAAATTGTTCAAAATAGTTGCTAGAATTGGGCGCTGCAAGACTGTGGTAGAGAATGCCCTGCTGCATGGGCGAGAGAGGATAAAAATCTTCAATGTTTTTGTTTTTTTCTCCTATCGCTGCTGTAATGGCATCAAGATCGGTTTGCTGCCATTGGCTTTGTTTGAACTCAGCGAAATCGGAAGGGGTAAAACCCCCTACATCAGGAGATTGGCAATGAGCAATCAGCCCTCGCAGTGACTCAATAAACCCCTGAGCAAGAGTTTCAACCGTGGTTTGCCGATGCAACTGATTACTGTAAGTCCACTTCACTTGCAGCTGTCCCTCAGAAATACTGCTGTTCACTTCCAGCAAGTGAGTTCGTTTATTTCGTAAACTATGGTCAGAACCGCTAGATTCGCTAGTAAAGCCAAATAAAGACGATTCTGGTAAAACTTGGTCAAACTGTCCTAGATAATTAAAAACCACTTCCGCTTTTGGCAAACGACTCAATCGTTGCCTAATTTCCACATCTGCACTCAAATAGCGTAGCAATCCATAACCAATACCTCGATTCGGAATTGCTTTTAACTGCTCTTTAATTGATTTGAGGGCTTTTCCTGGCGAATCAAAAGCGTCTTCAAGACTCAGGTATACCGGGAAGATAGTTGTGAACCAGCCTACAGTTCTAGATAAATCTACATCCTCAAATAGTTCTTCTCGACCATGCCCTTCTAAATCAATTAGTAATGAAGTTTCTCCTGTCCACTGAGTAAATGTTTGCACCAGTGCAGTTAACAAGACATCATTAATTTGTGTATGATAAACTGCTGGCACCTGTTGTAATAAAACTTGAGTTTCTTGTTCACTCAGCGATACAGCCACAGTACAAGCTGACTCTTCTAGATTGTTCCCATCGCTAAAATCTCTAGGTATAGGCTCAACAGGTTGCTGCTCTCTTGCTAGCCAGTATTCTAGCTGTGAACTTAATTCCGGCGATTGTGCGTATTCTTGTAGATAGCTAGACCACTGCTGGAAAGAAGTTGTTTTAAGTGGCAGTTGTAGTGCTTTGTTTTGACAAATTTGCTCGTAAGCTGTTTGAAAATCTTCTATTAAAATTCGCCAAGAAACTCCATCAACAACTAAGTGGTGAATCACCCAAAGTAGGCGACTTGGTTGATTTGCACCAAAGTCAAAAACAGCAACCCGAAATAATGGTCCTTTTGCCAAATTCAAGCTGGCTTGTAGCTGAGTTGACATTGCTTCTATTTGTGCCAGTTGTTGATTTTTTGGTAGTGCTGACAAGTCTAAATATGTTACTGGTGCTACATTCTCAAGACCAACAATCACTGCCCCAAAGTCAAATTCTTCTTTTGAAAATCGAGAACGCAGCGCATCATGATGCTTTGTTAAATCCTGTACTACCTTGTCTAAAGCTACAGGGTTGATGCGTTGTTTGAGTTGTAATATTACTGCTTGATTCCAGTGCTGTGGTTTTGGTTGGTTTTGTTCCAAAAACCAGTGCTGAATAGGTGTTAACTCTAAACTACCAGTAACGAGGTTCTGTTGTACTTGAATTTTTTTAGTTGTGCCAGCTACAGCAGCAAGTTTCGCTATGGTTTGGTGTTGAAATAATTGCTTCGGAGTTAGATGCAACCCTGCAAGGTTTGCTTTGGATATTATTTGAAGGCTGAGGATTGAATCTCCACCTAGCTCAAAAAAGTTGTCGTTTATGCCTATTTTTTCTATACCTAGTACTTGTGTCCAGATCGCAGCCAATTGTTTTTCAATGGTGGTCTGAGGCGCAATGAAAGCTTGTTCCAGTTCTGGACGTTCTCCTTCAGGTACTGGCAGTGCCTTACGGTCAACCTTACCATTTGGTGTCAGCGGTAATGCTTCTAATATGACAAAAGTTGCTGGTAGCATGTAGTTTGGTAGCTTTGACTCCAGGAAACTACGTAGCTGAAAAATTGTCAGTGTCTGTTCTTCTTGAGGAACTACATAGGCAACTATTCTTTGAGAATTTTCTGAATCTTCCCGTACTACAACCACAGTTTCTCGCACTGCTGGGTATTGGCTGATGATTGCTTCAATTTCTCCCAGTTCAA
>JAESFX010000306.1_pt1 | contig 24018 bp, 21 predicted proteins | sample 9269501 | NCBI WGS metagenome assembly JAESFX01 (sample SAMN14515570, study PRJNA621655) | algae metagenome | isolation source: Desmonostoc geniculatum HA4340-LM1 and co-occurring heterotrophs from cave... | place: USA: Maniniholo cave, Kauai, Hawaii | collected 2009-07-28
TATCACGTCTAAAATCTAGTATTATGTAACTTAGCTGTACTTAATAGTTCTCCTTCATCTACCGTCACATTTTTGTACTTCTTATTTGCCTTCTACGGGTTTGTTCGGCTAGGTGCAAGATGTGAGTTTAGACAAAACCGGGGTGGGGTGACGCGGTGAGTAAAGGTAAGTGAATGAACTCAAATGAAAAATGACAGTCCCCGCCAGTTAGCTTTAGTACTTTCTGACACCCTCAAGGTGAGTGAAATTCTTATTTTCCCAATTTACAATCCCCCCACATCTTTGTAGATGCAGGGGGAGTATTAACAATTCAAAATTCAAAATTGTTTAAGATAGGGATTTAAACGCTTTGTGCAAGCACCCCATCTCAAAACTATTCAGATACTTTGTTGCTAGCTCTATTAGCACGCGCCTCTGCTGAAGCCATCACTTCATCGAAATTCTCTAGCACTTCACCAGGGAAGTTTTCCAAAACTCTGGTAGAAAGAGCAACTCGCCCTTTACCTTCATCCAAGTCAATAATTACAGCTTTAATTGGTTGACCAATTTGAAATACCTTTTCCAAAGATTCAATGAATTTTTGGCTTACTTGCTTGATATGAAGTAAAGCGCTCATGCCATCTAAATCGACGAAAATACCAAAAGGCTTGATACCAGTAACTTTGCCTTCCACTAATTGACCGAGTTCTAACAAACTAAAGTTGCTAGAACGAGTTGCTAAACGTTGGGAAAGAATAAGTTTATTGGTGTTTTTATTAATTTCCAAAAAGCCCACAGTCAGAGTTTGACCTTTGAGTGCTTCTAAGTTATCACGCTCCGCCAAGTGCGATCGCGGAATGAATCCCCGCAAAGACAGAACCTCCACCGTGACACCACCTTTATTCACACCCATAACCCGTACTTGGACAGTCTGGGCATTTTCTTGCATTTGAGCCAATCTTTCCCAGATATGCTGAATTTCCAACTGCTTTCGAGAAAGAGTGACTTGACCTTCTGCATCCTGATCTCGGATAATCAAAAACTCCAATTCCTCTTGCAATGGCAGCACCTCCGATAAATCGGTCACTGCTCTCAAAGAAGCCTCATCGCGCGGTAGAAAAGCTGACGATTTGCCACCAATATCGACATAAGCTCCATCATGGTCAAATTGGAACACTTTGCCACGTACAACCTGTCCTTTTTGAAACTGATAGTCGTGTTTTTCTAGTGCTTTGGCAAAATCGTCCATTGTAAACGGCGAATTGGCTGTTTGAGAAAGTTTCGATTCGGAATTCATGACTTTTGAAGATTAATTTTTATTGAGCTGATGCCACTGGAGTTTAGATTGTGATTTGTCCTTTGTCCTTTGTCATTTGTCCTTTGTCATTTATCATTTGTCATTTGTCCTTTGCTAATGACTAATGACCAATAACCAATGACCAATGACCAATGACCAATGATTAATGACCAATGACCAATTGACTAAAGAGTTGTTGCACCTGCTCCCAAGCATCGGCAGCAGCTTTAGGATTATAACTGCCACGATGGTCACAGAAAAATCCGTGGTCAGCTCCATCGTAGCGAAACACACGATGAGGAATTTTATATTTTTCTAACTCTGCTTCAATTTCATCTACTTGTTCGGCTGGGATGCTAGCATCTTCTTTACCAAACAAGGTATAGAGAGTGCCTGTGATTTCTCTGGTGCGGCTGAGTGTGGCAGCACCACCTCCTGGTGTGCGGGTGGTAATTCCAGCACCGTAGAAGGAAGCCGTAGCTTTAATATCTGGTAGGGTGGCTGCAAGATAGGCGACATGACCCCCGAAGCAGAAACCAATACAGCCAAAGCCATCTTTTTTGACCTTGGGGAGGTTTTTCAGGTAGTCAATTGCTAGTTGAATATCGCTCAATAACTCTGATGCTTGAGTCTGTTCCCAAGCGTATTTTCTGCCGACTTGAATATCTTCTGGGGTATAACCGGTTTCAAAGCCAGGGGCAATACGTTCAAAAAGTGCAGGTGCGATCGCTACATATCCAAGTCTGGCAATCCGTTCTGTAACTTCCCGAATGTGAATGTTGACACCGAAAATCTCCTGCAACACCACGATTCCTGGATAAGAACCAGATTCTTTTGGTTCTGCCAGATAAGCCGACACTTGAATATTATCTTGCAAAAGTTTAACCGTTGTGGTACTTATTACTTGCTCTGTCATAATAATTTTTACCAGTGTTATGTGATTAGGAGTGTATTTCTTTGATATAACTATGCCAGTATGTCTAAGTTATTTCCAATAAAATTACCAATTACCATAGTGAGCGCATTCAAAATTTGTATCAGAAAAATTTCATATGTAAATCAAATATTTGACATCTAAATGCAGCCGATCGCCAAAGGAGTGCTGACTTCAAAGTGCTAAGTACTCAAGTACGAAACTAGCACTCAGCACTCAATACTCAGCACCCAGTATTCAGGAGGTTTGGTGATGATTCAATTCCGTATTCAGCCAGACAGCGAAATTCCCGCATCAACTCAGTTGTTTAATCAAATCCGGTTTGCCATCGCTTCTCGGCAATATCCACCTGGTTACAAATTGCCAAGCACACGGGCGCTAGCAATGCAAACTGGGTTACACCGTAACACCATCAGCAAAGTTTACCGTCAACTAGAAGAAGACGGATTTGTAGAAAGTCTGGCTGGTTCCGGAATTTATGTGCGTGCCCAAGGCCACGAGGGCGGTAGCAGGCTACAATCACCAATTCTCAAACAACATCCCAATGCATATCAAATTGTCCAGCAAGCACTAGATGAACTACTCTCCCAAGGGTGTTCGCTTAGTCAAGCTAGAGAGTTATTTTTAGCGGAAATTGACTGGCGTTTGCGTTGTAGTGCGCGGGTATTAGTTGCAGTTCCATCTCATGATATGGGTGCTGGTGAGTTGATGGTGTATGAATTGGAGCGATCGCTGAAAATACCAATACAATTGGTAGCAATGGAAGAATTAACAGCTGTGCTAGATAAAACTACTTCTGCCACAGTGGTCACAAGTCGGTATTTTATCAGTGATGTGGAAGCGATCGCTGCTCCAAAAGCTGCACGAGTGATTCCGCTGGATATCTACGACTACAGCAAAGAACTCAACTTCTTGAAAACCTTGCCAAAAGAAAACTGTGTAGGCATAGTTAGCCTCAGTTCTGGAATTGCCCGCGCGGCGGAAGTCATCCTCCACGGTTTGCGGGGAGATGAACTACTAATCATGACTTCTCAACCAAAAGATGGTTATAAACTTCAAGCAATGGTTAAACGGGCTGAGGTGATTATTAGCGACCAAGCCAGTTTTGCCGCCGTGCAAGCAGCCGTGCAAGCAGCTGACGAAGATATTATTCGTCCGCCAAAGCTGATTAAAGTTGATAATTATATCGGCGCTAACTCGATTAACTTGCTAAAACGAGAACTCGGTTTGAGTTAATCCAAAGGTTGTGATTTCGATACAACACACGTAGGGGCGTACACATTTGTGACAAAATCTGTATAGTAATACCTTAGCCAAATCAAAAAAATGGCAGACTTACTGTATAACGACAAATCATTATACAGTAAGTGTGTGTAGAATATTGATAGTCGTCAAAAATCATGTTTAACAAATCGCGGAAGTCCCCAGGCTCAATATACTCGTAGTCTGGGGATTTTGGCCACTCCCTGGTGATTACAGAAGCTCAGATTTCAGCCGTAGGCAAGTCTAAGTAGTTCACCTCAGAATAGACAAGTAGGTAATATGAGCATCCCACTTCTAGGCAATCCCATACAAGAAAAGCTAGTGACCGTCGCAGATGTTTCTTGGGAGGAATTTAAAGGTATTGAGGCACAGTTCAAGGATAACCGCAATGTTCGACTCTCTTATTTGTCAGGAATATTAGAAATTATGTCGCCCATTGGAGATAAACATGAGTACGTGAAAACAACTCTTGGCTATTTGCTAGAAGCTTACATGAGAGAGTTGGGTATCCGGTTCTATGGTCGAGGTGGTTTTACTCTCGAAGAACCTGGGTATGCTTCTGGTACACCAGATGAATCTTACTGCATTGGCAGCAATAAAGAAACGCCAGATATTGTGATTGAAATCATCGTTACTAGTGGCACTATTAACCGCAAGGAGTTATTCAAACCCAAGAAAGTATCTGAAATTTGGTTTTGGAAATCTGACCAAATAAAGATATTTCGGTTAAACGCGGCTGGCGAGTATGAAGAAGTAAACCGTAGTGGTTTCTTACCGAATTTAGACCCAGCTTTATTGCTGAAATATATCGCACATCCTGACCAGTACGATGCAGTTGCCGAATTTGTGGAGGCTATCCGAAAATAAACAGGAGTCAGAATTCAGAATTCAGAATTCAGAGGGTGTTTGAAAAAGCTATATTTATTACCCAAAGTGTCTAATACCCCCCCTAACCCCCCCTTGTAAATGGGGGGAAGAATCTCTTAAAGCCCCCCTTTATAAGGGGGGTTGGGGGGGTAATGTCATAATTTCATGTGTTATGCGAGACTTTTCAAACATCCTCTCAGAATACAGAATTCAGAATACTCTACCCATAAAAGAATAGAGTTTTAATCACAATACCTTCGCCATTTTTTTGTAGGCTGGGTTAAGCGAAGCTAAACCCAACCTACAAATCAGGGCATTTTTCGATTTGGCAAAGGTATTGAATGAGGAATAATTTTTCAACTTTTTCGCCCACAAGGAGCAAGGTTTTAAACCAATATTCACCAATCCAGTCGTACATAATCATTCAGAATTCTGACTCCTGAATTCTGAATTCTTCTCCATAAATTAACTTCTTTGTGGCTCTGGTGTGTTAATTTGCAAAAACTCTTGTACTCGCTGCAAATAAGTTGATGCATCTTCCAACATCGGAAAATGCGCTGTATTAGGAATCATTACAAACTGTACTTTGTCACTCAATGCTGCTGCTTGACGCCCCATATCGGCTGGAATAATCTTGTCATACTCCCCCGCCACCAGTAGAGTTGGTACTGTCAGCTTCGCAAACTCTTGGGGCATCACTTCAGCTTGTGCCTTAGAGACTGAAGTAAAAATTGTACCTAATGCTGCATCGTAATCTGCTTCGAGAAAATCTTGCAAAAAAGCCTGTCTTTCGGAATTTGGTATGGGACTATACAGAAATCTAGCCATAAACATCCGGTCAGCAAATGGTATTTTACTTAACCATTTGGGACGGAATTTAACTACATAACCACCGAATTTATGAAAGGCAGTAAATGCTTTTTCATCGTATTCAAAAACACCGCTACAAGTTAAAATTCCTCGTTCCACTCGTTGGGGATAGCGGTTAAAAAATAAAGTAGCAACAGAAGCACCCATTGAATGGGCATGGATATAAACACGCTGAATATTCAGTCCATCTAGCAAAGCTGCCAAATCATCAGCGTATTCTTCTAATTCATAGGTTAGCTCTTTGATTGCTTCTGATTCTTCCTGAAGTGACTGGGACTCGGCAACAGATTCACTCGCTTGAACTATGGTTGGCTTGCCACGGGAACGCCCAAATCCCCGCAAATCGTAGAGTAAACAATCAAATTCCTCAGATAAAGCATCAGCAGTACTTTGCCAATATCTAGCGGAACCAGCCCAACCATGAATAAAAACCATCACTGGTTTTACCAAAGAACCAGATGGTTTTTTCACCCACTCGTAGTAATGCTCAACCCCACGAACATTAATGTAAGGCATTTGTCTTTTGTCCTTTGTCCTTTGTCATTAGTCACTTGTCCTGGGTACATTGTTATTATTCCTTAGTTTTTGACTAATGACTAATGACCAACGACTAATGACTAATGACCAATGACTAATGACTCTTAAGCTGATTCTGGCTTGGGTAGTGAAGATGGGTGCATAATCAATTCGGCAGTCGATCGCTTCTCCACCATCTCGCGTGTTACTGTACAGCGTGTCACGTCTTTACGAGACGGTAACTCGTACATGACATCCAGCATCAATTCTTCCACAATACCACGCAACGCTCTAGCACCAGTTTTCCGACGGTAGGCTTCTTGAGCGATCGCTCGTAGAGCATCTGCTTTAAAGTCTAACTGGACATTATCCATCTTCAGCAGTTTTTGGTACTGCTTCACTAAAGCACTGCGTGGTTGGGTAAGAATCGCCATCAGCGCTTCTTCATCTAGGGGTTCTACCACTGCTACCATTGGCACACGTCCAATAAATTCTGGAATCATGCCAAATTTGACTAAATCATCGGGTTCTAGATGGCGGAGAGTGTCTGCTGCCCGTTTTTCCTTCGATTGGCCTTCTCCGGGCTGCACAAAACCTATTGCCTTTTTGCCAACTCTCTGATCTACAACCTTTTCTAAGCCTACGAAAGCCCCACCACAGACAAACAAAATATTGCTGGTATCAATTTGAATGCAGTCTTGGTAGGGATGCTTGCGTCCTCCTTGGGGTGGTACGTTAGCGATCGTTCCCTCTAACATTTTCAGCAAAGCTTGTTGCACGCCTTCGCCGGAAACATCACGAGTAATCGAGGGATTTTCACTCTTGCGGGCAATTTTGTCAATTTCATCGATGTAGATAATTCCCCGCTGGGCTTCCTCTATGTCCAAATCTGCCACTTGCAACAGTCGCAGCAAGATATTTTCCACATCTTCTCCCACATACCCTGCTTCCGTCAGCGTCGTAGCATCAGCGACGGCAAAGGGTACATCCAGGATTTTCGCTAGGGTTTGGGCTAAGAGAGTTTTACCGCAACCAGTCGGTCCGATGAGCAAAATATTAGACTTTTGTAACTCTACCGCATCATCAGCACCAGCTTTGCCATTGGCTTTAGACTGGAGGATCGCCAGGCGCTTGTAATGATTGTAAACGGCGACTGATAACACTTTCTTGGCTTCATCTTGACCAATAACGTGTTCGTCTAGATATTTTTTAATCTCTCTTGGCTTGGGTATTTGATTAAACGAAATACTCGAAGAGCGCGTGCGGCGTTTTTGAGGTGGTTCCGACTTTGGTGCAGGTTGGGCTGCTGCACCATTTGTATCGAGTAACTCCTCGTCTAGTATTTCATTACACAAGTCAACGCATTCATCGCAGATGTAGACTCCCGGCCCCGCGATTAATTTACGCACCTGCTCTTGAGACTTGCCACAAAATGAACATTTTAAATGGGAGTCGTACTTAGACATACCAGCCTCTTATTTCAGAATGGTGACGTTTTCCCCTGCTGTGGGAAGATTTTGCCTGGAAATGACCTGATCGATCAAACCGTAGTTTTTGGCTTCTTCTGCCGACATGAAAAAGTCGCGCTCAGTGTCTGCTTCGATTCTTTCTAAAGGTTGACCAGTATGGTGAGATAGTAACTGATTTAACTTCGCCTTAACGTAAAGAATTTCTCTGGCTTGAATTTCAATATCAATGGCTTGCCCTTGAGCGCCACCAAGTGGTTGGTGAATCATAATCCGGGAGTCGGGTAGAGACATTCGCTTGCCGGCAGTCCCTGCTGTTAATAAAAATGCCCCCATGCTGGCGGCTAATCCAAAACAGATGGTAACAACATTGGGGCGTATTTGTTGTATTGTATCATAGATTGCCATCCCTGCGTAGACCGAGCCGCCAGGAGAATTAATGTACAGTTGAATATCCTTTTCTGAGTCTTCAGCGTCCAGGAATAATAACTGAGCAACAATTGAATTGGCAACAGCATCGTCTATTGGCGTTCCCAAAAAGATAATCCGCTCTCGCAGCAGGCGGGAGTAGATGTCGAAAGCCCTTTCTCCCACACCGGATTGTTCTACCACCATCGGCACGATGTTGTTAGGGCTGCTCAACTGGGAGTTAATGTTTATTCGACTGAAGTTGCTGATGGGATTATTTCCCGACTGCGATACAAGCATAGAAGATTTAACGATAATTGGGACAGAGGTCTAAGCAGCAGATGCTGCCTTGTTGACGAGTGGGATTTTTATTTAAGCTACGTGTTAACCATTATGCCTCATATAAATTCCTCTCGTGTAACACAGTATCAAGCCCAGACGCAAACGATGTCACTATTTCCTGAAAATTCTTTAATTGTGGGGAATGGGGCATGGGGCATGGAAGCTGGCGTTGCAGGGGAAGCTGGCGTTGCAGAACTATTGATTATTGACTCATGCCCAATGCCCAATGCCCTTCATCTCTTTAGCTTACCCATTTCACCAATACTTTAGCTCAAGAGTGGTGAATGATGCCTGTGGGGTTTTCACTACTCTGGTGTGGCTTCTGCGGAAGGTTCGCTGTTTTCTTCTTCTGTCTCAGGTACATCAACATCAGCATCTGATTCTGTTGCTTCAGTTTCCTCTACTGGATTCAGGGAGCCTTCGGGTACAAGTTCAACCGAGGAGTGTTCTAAGAGCCAGTCAATGATTTTTTCGGTTAGCAGTTCATTTTCGACCATTGAGCGTAGTCTTTGTTCATCAATATCTTGCTCATCTGGATATTCTTGTAAAAGTTCTGTGACTCTGGCTGCGATTTCATCTGGTGTGACTTCGATAGATTCGCGTTTACCGACTTCCCGTATAGATAAAGAACGTTTGAGGCGTTCAATTGCTTCAGAGCGCGATCGCTCCCGTAATTGAGGAATAATATCTTGGGTAAACAACTTCCTGACATCTAGTCCTTGCTGAGACAAGCGAATCGCTGTTTGAGTCAGCATTGCATCCACTTCTTTCTCAATTAACGTTGCTGGCAAGTCAACTTCTACGTGCTTGAGCAGTTCCGTTAACAAGGCTTCTTGCTTGTTGGTTTTGGTTTTTTCCTCGGCCTCTTTTTGATATCGCTCTACGAGAGACGCGCGTAACTCCTCCAAAGTTTCAAAATCGCTGACTTCTTGAGCAAAGTCGTCATTTAATTCTGGTAGCTCTTTTTCTTTGATTTCTTTGAGCGTCACTGTGAAAGTTGCTGCTTTTCCTGCTAAATCTTCATTAGCATATGGATCTGGGAACTGCGCCGCAATTTCTCTGGTTTCTCCAGGATTCATGCCCACTATACCAGAGACAAAACCTGGAATAAATTTATCTTCCTGCAACTCCAACTGAAAATCAGTCGCTTCGGCTCCAGGAATCGCTTCTGGTTCGTCTGCTTCCTCTTCGCCCTCGACTTTTGAGAACACACCTTTAAAATCGACTACGCCAATATCACCGATTTGGGCTGCACGTCCTTCTACAGGAATCAATGTTGCCAGTTCTTCACGTTGCTTGTCCAGAGTGTTCTCTACTCGTTCTGGCTCGTACTTGATTTCCTCAGCTTGAGCTTGTAAATCCGTATACTGCACTAAATTTACTTCTGGTTCGACATCCACAGCCGCCGAAATCGTCAGGGGTTTTCCAGGTTCATAATTATTAATCAAATCCTCAAACGAGGAGCGCAATTGCGGCTGGCCGATTGCCTGGATAGATTCTTGTTTAACTGCTTGCTCAATGCCATCTTGAATTAGTTCTTCCAGGGCTGCTGCCTTAATTCGAGTCGTACCCAGCCGTTGTAGCAATATTGGCCGGGGCACCTTGCCTTTACGAAACCCAGGAATATTGGCAGTACTGGCTAAGTTTTTAATGACTTGTTCGTAAGTTTGCTTGGTAATTTCCGGCGTAATTTCTATTTCCAAGCCAATTTGGCTGGCGGGAAGTTTTTCCTGGGTGACTTTCATGCTTCGTCTCTAGTTTTCTGGTATTTTAAACTCCGAGTACACACAAGACGCAAGTTCGCGTTTATGGCTTGATGTCTCTTAGGGGCAATGGGAGGTTGCCACAAGGCTTCATGATATCCAAAAATGGATAGTTGTCCTGGGGCAAAGATCCAGTGTACTGCCAATGTCCAAAGTCTTGACACTTTAGCTTCATAACAATTAGTCATTGGGCATCGAGCATGGGGCACAAGAGGCAGAGGGGCAGAGGGGCAGAGGGGCAGAGCATGGCTGTTTCATTCCCTAAAATGGTTAAAATTGCAAGGGTCAAAGAAATCAAAATTTAGGGCAAGCGTACAATTAGGGCAAAAAATTTTGCGTCTTCAAGCCCAAATAATGTTGTTTTTCTTTGCGCCTTTGCGTCTTTGCGTGAGAATATCCCCTTGACAAATCTCACAGACTAGCGAATGAAACAGTCCTGAGAGGGGCAGAGGGGCAGAGGGGAAAAACTTACTGCAACTTCTCCCCTGCTCCCCTGCTCCCCTGCTCCCCTGCTCCCTCATCTTTGCACTCCCACAAATAAACTGAGAACTCACGAATTAATTATCCACTGGGCTGACGCTGTGATATCCTGGTTCTCAACCAGTAGTTAGTACTCTAAAGTTATAGTTATAGTATTGAGTCTAGCTATTAACTTGTTCTAGCAGAGCGCATCTTTTGTGTAGCCCAATAGCTAAGTTTAATGTTGTGCTACCTTGATTACGCTTAAAAATACAGGATGTTTGTGATTTTGATAATGCATTTTGCAACTAAAATGTTTATTCCATTTATACGTAGAAGTCCTCTGAAAAGGTCAAGTGCAGATATATCAATATGTTAAATTGCGGTTTGTTGTATACTACATACATAGTTTTAATGTAAAAATTGGAGAGGTAATGATTGAATCTAAATTGCAACATCACTTAAATTTATGAAATAGCCAAAAAAATAAATGTATTAGATTGATAAATATAGACTAAATTAGAAAAAAATCTAAATTTATTCAGAATGTATTTCCCAAGTGCGATCGCCATTTCAATATAAGTAAATTAACAATTGTTCCAAAAAATTACACACAAACCTCTTAAAGGAGGAAGCGAGTTTGTCTAAATCCTATCGTGTAGCCATTTTGGGAGCAACTGGTGCCGTTGGTACAGAGTTGCTGGAATTATTAGAAAGCCGTGCTTTTCCTGTTGCTGAGTTAAAGTTATTGGCATCAGAACGGAGTGCAGGGCGATCGCTGCGGTTTAATGGGGAAAATATACCAGTAGAACCAGTAAGCGATCGCGCCTTTGAAAACGTTGATATAGTATTGGCTAGTGCAGGTGGTTCCACATCTAAAACTTGGGCAGCCATCGCCGTGGAAAAAGGCGCAGTGGTAATTGATAACTCCAGTGCCTTTCGGATGAACCCCGAAGTTCCCTTAGTAGTACCAGAGGTAAATCCCCAAGCCGCAGCCAATCACCAAGGCATTATTGCTAATCCCAACTGCACAACGATTTTAATGACTGTGGCAGTATGGCCATTGCATAAAATTAAACCAGTCCAACGGATTGTAGCCTCAACTTACCAATCTGCTAGTGGTGCTGGGGCAAGAGCAATGGCAGAAGTGAAAACCCAAACCAGCGCGATACTACAAGGACAGCCACCAGTTGCCGAAGTATTGCCTTACCCATTGGCATTTAATTTATTCCCCCACAACTCGCCATTAAACGATTTGGGTTATTGTGAGGAAGAAATGAAAATGGTTAACGAAACCCGAAAGATTTTTGGCAGCCAAGAAATCAGAATTACTGCGACTTGTGTACGGGTTCCCGTACTCCGCGCTCACTCAGAAGCAATTAACTTAGAATTTGCAACTCCCTTTAGTGTAGAAGCAGCCAAAGAAATTTTAAATTCTGCTCCTGGAGTAAAATTGGTAGAAGATTGGGAAAATAATCACTTTCCGATGCCAATTGAAGCAACAGGTCGGGATGAAGTTCTAGTGGGAAGAATTCGCCAGGATATCTCTCATCCTTGTGGTTTGGAGTTATGGTTATGTGGCGACCAAATCCGGAAAGGAGCAGCATTGAATGCCATACAAATTGCCGAATTATTGGTAGAGAAAAATCTACTCAAACCATTAGTTACTAGTCATTAGTCATTGGTCATTGGTCATTAGCAAAGCACAAATGACAAAGGACACTTGAAATCAATTTGTAAATAGATTATTACAATAGAAAACCACCAAAATATAAAAACATGGGTAATTAGGAGTGACAAAGAGGGTGGGAGATTTTGGTAACGTTTTAACCGCTATGATTACGCCGTTTAAAGCAGATGGTAGTGTCAACTACCATCTAGCGGCAGAACTAGCAGCGCATCTAGCTAACAATGGTACAGATACTTTGGTGGTATGTGGCACAACAGGAGAATCCCCTACCCTGAATTGGGAGGAGGAGTACCAGTTGTTTGTCGAAGTATTGCAGGCCGTGGCAGGAAAAGCCAAGGTAATAGCAGGTTGTGGTTCAAATTCCACCAAAGAAGCGATCGCTGCTACCCAAAAAGCGGCTAAAATAGGAGTACATGGTACCTTACAGGTTGTTCCTTATTACAACAAACCACCGCAAGCGGGATTAAAAGCACACTTTCAGGCCATAGCACAAGCCTGTCCCGACTTACCACTGTTGTTATATAACGTCCCCGGTCGTACCGGACAAAACCTCCAGCCAGAAACAGTTGCCCAGTTAGCTGAGGTGAGTAACATTGTCGGGATAAAAGAATCCACTGGTAGCATAGATCAGGCAAGTGAAATTCGCCGCTTGACACCAAAAGAATTTCAGATCTACTCTGGTGATGATTACATGACTTTGCCCATGTTAGCGATCGGGGCAAAGGGTGTAGTAAGTGTGGCTTCTCATCTGGTAGGCAACCAACTACAGCAGATGATCCAAGCTTTTAGTGCGGGTAAAATTGAGGTAGCAAGCGACATTCATCTCCAACTCTTCCCGTTGTTTAAAGCTTTATTCCTCACTTCAAATCCTATTCCAATTAAAAAGGCACTGAAACTTCAAGGTTGGGAGGTTGGTTCAACTCGTCCGCCGCTATGCGAAGCGGACTCGGAAGTAAGTCAAAAGTTAGAGGCGGTTCTTAAAGAACTTAGTTTAATCTAGCCACCAGATATTTGAGTTCTACTAATGTGCTGCTTACTCAACATACATATAAACAATGACCATAAAAGAGTTATAGCATTTTAGATTTTGCGAAAAGTTTGAGCTAAGGCTTCCTGAGATCAAAACTTTTCAAGACAGATTTTAGATTGAAAGTTTCTTTCTTTTAAAAGATTATGTGAATCCATTTTTCCCATTCAGTTTTCAAATTGGTATTACTATTTAAAAACCTGTGTTAGGACTAATAGATATACTATGAATCCTTTAGTGCACTGTCCTTTTTATTGAATAAACAATTGAAAATCTCAATTAAAACAAGATCGCTTTGGGACTTACTCAAAAGACAACCGAGGTTGTTTGAAATACAAGCTCGTTAACTATCAACTTAATTAACAAAAAGTAACAATCTAAGGAGAAAATGGCTAAAAACGAAGCTAACAATTCCGCCTTGAAAATTATTCCTTTGGGCGGTTTGCATGAAATTGGAAAAAATACCTGTGTTTTTGAATATGACGATGAAATTATTCTGTTAGATGCAGGATTGGCTTTTCCCACAGAGGCGATGCATGGAGTCAATATTGTTCTTCCAGATACGACCTATTTGCGGGAAAATCGCCACAAAATTAAAGGCATGATCGTTACCCACGGTCATGAAGACCATATTGGTGGAATAGCTTTTCATCTCAAGCAATTTGACATACCTGTGATTTATGGCCCAAGACTAGCAATGGCAATGCTAGAGGGTAAATTAGAAGAAGCAGGAGTACGTGATCGCACAGAATTAAGAAAAGTCCTACCACGTGATGTGGTGCGGATTGGCAAAAACTTTCTGGTGGAATATATCCGTAATACCCATTCCATAGCTGATAGCTTTACTGTTGCCATTCATACGCCACTTGGTGTAGTCATTCACACAGGGGATTTTAAAATTGACCACACACCAGTGGATGGCGAAAAGTTTGACCTGCAAAGGCTGGCAGAACATGGTGAAAAAGGCGTTCTTTGCTTACTAAGTGATTCCACTAACGCAGAAGTGCCAGGATTTACACCTTCAGAACGTTCAGTTTATCCCAATCTGGAGAGAGTATTTAGTCAAGCCACTGGGCGATTGTTCGTTACTACCTTTGCTTCGAGTGTCCATCGCATCAACATGATTTTGGATATCGCCAAGAAGCAAAATCGTGTAGTGACGATTGTGGGGCGTTCCATGCTCAACTTGATTGCTCATGCCCGGAATCTAGGTTACATCAAATGTGAAGATAATCTGCTGCAACCATTGCACGCAGTCCGCAACCTTCCTGACGAAAAAGTTTTAATTTTAACTACTGGTTCTCAGGGTGAATTAATGGCAGCAATGACCCGCATTGCCAATAAAGAACACCCCCACATCAAAATTCGTCAAGGCGATACAGTAGTATTCTCGGCTAACCCGATTCCCGGAAATACCATCGCTGTAGTCAATACCATTGATAAATTGATGATTCAAGGGGCAAAGGTGGTCTATGGTCGGGACAAAGGAATTCACGTCTCCGGCCACGGCTGTCAAGAAGAGCAAAAGCTGATGATTGCCTTAACTCGACCGAAGTTCTTTGTGCCATTCCACGGTGAACATCGAATGCTGGTGAAGCACGCAGAAACTGCTCAGAGTATGGGTATACCCGCAGAAAACATGATCATTATTCAAAATGGTGATGTTGTAGAACTGACTGAAGATGCTATTCGCGTCGCTGGTAAGGTGCCATCTGGTATAGAACTCGTGGATACTACTAGTTCTGGGATGGTAAGTGCTAAAGTGCTGCAAGAACGGCAACGTATGGCAGAAGAAGGTATTGTGACTATTGCCGCCGCCATTGATTGGAATGGTAAACTGTTGGCAAAACCAGAAATTCACCTCCGGGGTGTAGTTACAAGTTTAGAGCGATCGCTAGTACAAACCTGGGTAAAACAACGCATTGAAGAAATCCTTACTGTGCGCTGGACAGAATTTGCTCCTGGTGGTGAAGCAGCAGATATAGACTGGGGTGGATTGCAAGGTACTTTAGAACGAGAATTGCAACGTTCTATCCGACGGGAATTGCAATGTCAACCATCTGTGACTTTGTTGATGCAAATCCCTGATGAGCCACCTGTGAAAGTTGCCGATGGCAGAAGACGGCGGACTCGGACTGCTGCTCAGGTAGCATCCTAGAGAATTTACGGTAAAAATTAATTTTACGCAGAGGCGCAAAGACGTAGAGTTTTTCTAACGTCTTTGCGCTTTGTCGTGAGATTGAGATAGGACTTATGCACACTCTATGAATTCTCGGCGATTTTCTCTAACGCGAATAATGCAGTTAATATCAATCATCATTGCTCATTCAAACTATTAAGTATTTATAAGTTCTATGATTTATTGCATTTTAGCAGCTAGTCATGATAAATTTAACGCTAATCAATCTCAATTAAATATCTTGATATCTCTCAACTAATGCCACTGAAACGTTGCTAAATTGACTGCTAGCAGTTTTGTAAGAATTTGAGCCATCTCCAGACCTCTGCTATTTGTTGAGGTTTCCACGCTTTAACTTGCTAGCCATAGCCTAAATCCAGTCTAGTAATCTCCATTTTCAATACTTCTAGGACTTACGCATTGACAATAAACATCAAATATGTGATGGGTTAAAAACCATATTTGTCGTAGGGGCAATTCATGAATTGCCCCTACAGGGTGGCCTAGTTGGCAATCATAAGGATAATTTAGAAAAGCCTGAAACAACCCCAAGATCGTTAATACACATCACGATAAATTTGTACAGTGCGTAAGTACTAACTTCGATAGATGCTGAACTGCACTTTTAATTATGCAGTTAGGCACTGTTTAGAACAGGGTAATGTCTACCTAAATCTCAATTTATTGAGAAAAATTACTAATTTTTCTGACATTACAGACAAAAAAAGGCAAGCGCTAACTTGTCTAAACATTAATTAATCTCATCTTCCAGTATGCAAACCAATCTGATTTTATTCAACAGTGTTCTGTTGAGCAGTATTTTCGTGTCCACTGCTGCTGCTGCGCCTGCACAACCTACGAAAGAGGCACAAACTACACCGGAAGGTGAAATTCCGTACATTAGTGAAATACAATTACCGCAAACTAGCGCTCAGTTTTTATTCCAAGATACAAACGCCTCTTCAACATTGGTAGCACAAACGCCCACATCTCCACCCGAAGAAAGTGAAGAACCTGATATTGAACTGGATGCGATCGGTACTCCACTGGTGAACTTTATCGAAGAACGTCAAAATTCACCAACAGGCGTAATTATCCTTGATCAAAAAGAAATTCAACGGTTTAATTACAGAACGATTGGCGAAGTGTTGCGTCGTCAGCCAGGTGTGGTGTTGGGAGGGCCGCCGGGAGAAGATAAAGACGTGCGACTTTTGGGTTTACCGAAAGAATATACGCAAATTTTGATTAACGGTCAGCGCTTTCCTGACGGTGGCGAAAACCGGGAGTTTAAAGTAGACCGCATTCCTGTCAGTTTAGTTGAGCGGATCGAAATTATCAGTAATCCTAGCGCCATACAAAATTCTCAGGGTGTAGCGGGTACTGTAAATATCATCCTCAAAAAAGCACCCGATGGTCGGATTGCTGACCTCACCGTTACTGGTACAACGTTAGAGACTGTAGGCCCCTTCGGTGGTGTCAGCTTTGTTTATGGTGATAAACAAGGTGACTTTAGTTACTTACTCAGTGGGGGAGTTCAACAACGGGAAGCGCCCAAAGATAAATTTAAGCAATCTTTAGATTTGCAAAACCGTCCTACCCAAGAAGAAAGAGAATATGAAAGCAAAAGTCTTTTCGATATTAGCCTAGCACCGCGCTTTGTTTGGCAGGTATCTGGCAAAGATACCCTCAGTTTTGACCCCCTGTTTTTGCAAACCAACGAAGAAAAAGACGCAATCCGCAACGTCAATAACCAGAAGTTCTTTTCTCCCAGTGGTAGACTTCAGGAGCTACAACAGCAAACTGTCAGTATTGATGAAGATAAAACAATTACTGGTTGGCGTTTAGGCGGTAGCTGGGAGCATCAATTGAGTTCTACTGCTGACATAACATTGGGATTGTTATTCCAGCAGACAGATGAAAACAAGGACAAGATAGAACGAACAGATAGCACCACTACTACTTTTCGGAATGCTGCTGGTAGCCCCATAGATACTGGAAGACCTCTAAGAAATACCGACATCATCAAGCGCGAGGACGAAACAAAAACTGACCAAGAGTTGTTGATAACCTTGGGCTTTAATTTCCGCCCTTGGGAAAACCACAAATTCACGATGGGGTTGGAAGGGAGTCTGCGCGATCGCGAGAAAAAGAAAATTAGTACTGAACAGCAAATAACACCTGTACTTTTAGCCGCAGTTGAAAAAACTGGCCCCAAGGATATTTATGGTATTGAAGAAAATCAACTAAATCTTTTCGTCCAAGACGAAATTCGCTTGGGTGAGAAACATACCCTCACGGCGGGAGTGCGAATGGAAGCATTTGACAATAAAGCTACCGCCGCTGATAACAGCGCCATTGGCCAGTCAGGTACTATATTTAACCCTTCGTTGCACTACAAATACCAAGTTTTTCCGACAACTGTTTTTCGCTTAAGTACAGCGCGGACTATTCGCCGTCCCAAATTCGATGACCTCATCCCCTTCCGCGAATCAAAAAATGGCACCTTACTCCAACCTGATGTGATTGGAAATCCGAATTTAAAACCGGAAACTTCTCTTGGTGTAGAGGCGGGAATTGAACAATCCTGGGGAAATAATACCGGGGCGTTTGGCTTAAATGCTTTCTATCGTTGGGTAGATGACAAAATCGAGAATGATACAAACTTCAATTCGACAAACAATCGCTATGAACAATCATTCCGAAATGTGGGAGATGGAAAAATTTATGGGTTGCGGATAGATTTACAAACGCGCACATCTTTTTTGGGTTTACCAAACTTGACCTTATTTGGTAATGTTTCTTTCCTTGGTTCAGAAGTGGAAGACCAAATAAGTAGAGAAATTCGCCGCTTTAAAGAACAACCAGCATACGTAGCAAATCTGGGTTTTGACTACGTTATTCCAGAGTGGGGGATGAATTTTGGTTTAAGCTACAACATTCTACCTGGCTTTGAAAACCGTGAACTCAAAGATGGCAAAAACGAAGTTACTAACCAAGCCGGAGAAAACGCTCTAGATGCTTACGTAGCTTTCCGGTTAACAAATAATGTCCAGTTGAGTTTATTTGGTAAGAACCTACTGGCGGCTGAGAGAAGTAAATCCCGTAGTATTTTTGATACTTCTGGTGTGTTTGAAAGTTCTCGTATCGAGCAGGAAACAGCAGAAAGACTTTATGGTATTAGTATGTCATGGCAATTTTAAGTTTTGATTTTTGTTCGAGTAATTTACAATCTCAGTAAAGCCTCAGTTCAAAAATGGCGCTATGAATAACCCAGATCATCGAATTAGTAGAGAACTAGCCCCAGAAATTTTTCAGCTTGCGTCTGAATTATATGCTCAAAAACAGCAGGAATATTCTCTCCAAGAATTAATAATCATCGGAGAAGAAGCAAAGATTCCGGCTGAATTTATTCAGCAAGCTACGGAGTTAATTCTGCTTAAGCAGAAAAATCAAGAAATTCAACGTCACAGAAAACAAAACCGATTTAAATTAGCCTTACTCGGGGTGCTAGCAACGGGAGGAACTTTAATAATAGGCGGATGGACATATAATCAACTATCTGCTAGTAATAGTAGCCCTCAATCTCCAGTGGGAATTTTACCTGGCAAAAATGAAAAAAATTACATGGGAAATGTTGAGCGTTACCTGCTAAATAAAGAAGGTTTAGTTGATGGACTTTTACTTAGCGATGGTAAACAGGTAAAGTTTCCATCCCATCTCAGTGAACAGATAGTAGCTGCTATAAAGCCAAAAGATTCTGTAGAAGTTATTGGTAAATTGGGGAGTCCTAGTGTTTATGGACAAGAAATAGAAGCTCATACTGTTACCAACACTCAAACTAAAGCAATTGTTGCCAAACAACCGAAACCTAAAGGTCGGAAAAAACCAGAACCGACTGATGTAGTTACTCGCAACATTGAAGATTCCGTTCAACATTGGCTAGTGAATGATAAAGCAGAAATTAAAGGAGCAATTTTAACATCTGGAACTCAAGTCCAATTTGCTAAACCTTTGGGTAAAAGCTTAAATAAAGTGGCAAAAATAGGTAGTCAAATCAAAGCTGATGGAGTCGGTAAGCAAACTCCTCATGGTGATATTGTAGAAGTAATATCACTCCAAATTGATGGTAGTGTCTTGCCAAATGCCAATTATTGAAGAAGAATTCAGAATTCAGGAGTCAGAATTCTGTTCGATAAAGGAATTACTCGGAAATCTGATAACGGGTAATCCGTTTGACTGTTGTTAAATCTAATCCCAATTCCTGAGTAATTCCTGCTTCGATAGCAGCAATATCTGTGGTAGGTAATTCGAGTTCTAAAGTTTTGATGGCTGAGTCTGCTGTCCTAATAGTTACTTTCGTAAATCCTACCTGCTCCTTAATCTCTGCTTTAATAGCTAATACGGTGACAGATAACTGAACCTTTATTTGATTATTTGCTTCTAAATAGGATTGAGTATTGTACTTATAACTTAACATTTGGTTAGCGACGCTCTTTCCCCCAAACCAAATGCTCATTCCAATTAGGGGTAATGGTAGCCAAAATTCTAACCCTAAAGTAAAAATTGAGCGCCAGATGGTTAAAAGGGGGTTGCGATCGCGCATAAGAATCAAGAGCGACAATTTTAATGAGAATAACTAGCATTATTGTAAGATAATATTCTCATCTTTCTGTGTAAATTGTTGACGATCGCTATGAAAATATTGGTAGTCGAAGACGATCCAGAACTTTTAGAACCTTTAAATACAGCCCTGTCGAGAGCTGGACATATTGTAGATGGGGTTGGTAACTGTGAACTAGCCACCTGCTTAATAGGTGAACAAGATTATGATTTGCTGATACTCGATTGGATGCTACCTACAGGAAGTGGTATTTATCTATGTCAACAATACCGTCATACAGGGAAAACATCGCCTGTGTTGATGCTCACCGCCAAAGACAGTATCTCCGATAAGGTTAAGGGACTAGATGCTGGAGCAGATGACTATATTGTTAAACCTGTAGATATGCTGGAGTTACTAGCACGAGTGAGAGCTTTGGGAAGGCGATCGCCTGTTTGGCAAGACCAAATCTTAAAATTTACCGACTTACAACTGAATTTAGATACCCACACCGCACAACGACAACAGCAACAAGTCCAACTCTCTGTTCGTGAATGTCAATTACTAGAATACTTCTTGCGCCATCCCTCTCAAATTTTAAGCCGTGACCAATTAGAGCAAGCATTATGGACATGGGATGCAGAACCAGGAACTAATGCAATCACAGTCCAGATTCAACGATTACGGCAGCGTTTACAACAGATAGGTGCTGACCAGTGGATTGAAACAGTATATGGTTTGGGATATCGTTTAACCGTGCCTAACTCACATTAAACAATTCGTAATTCGTAATGACGCTCGAATACTCGCTAACGCTGCGCTAACGTAATTCGTAATTATGTTTTGTGACGGGGATTTAACCTCGACACAAAACATAAAGCTTTTAGAGACAAAGGACTTCCCCCCACCAATTGTTAATATTAATTATTCGTTGCTAGTTTTTAGTAATAGTTTTTGACTAGCTTCAGTTGGTATTTTTTTAACCAATTATGATGTTTCCTTCAGAGTGATTATTAATTAATGGCTCATAATGTCCAACCTATTTCGCCGCAGTCGTCGCAACTTAGCACGTTGGTTTACTCTTTCAATGGGGAGCATTCTATTAGTATTTTCCTGTGGAATTTATGTTGGTTTTGTAAAAGACCGCCAGCAAGCTTTTGATCTTGAACTTTACAGCAAAAGCCGTGTGATGGCTGCCGGAATTCGCTATGGTCTGCAACAAGGTCGATTGCGAGTCAGGCTCGATGATGTTCCTCTATTAGGAAGTAATAATTTATTCATAGAAAGATTAGAAAGTGAAATTGCCTATGCTAGATGGTATTCACCACAGGGAAAACTACTACGTTTCATCAAAGAAAAGCCTGCACAGCCTTTTAATATTTCTCCAGGATTTGAAACATTACAAGTAGTTTTCCCTGAACATCCGCAATCAAAAATATGGCTACGCCAAGCCACTCTTCCAGTATTACAAGATGAGATATTACTTGGGTATTTACAAATAGCTGCTCCCTTGACTCCTGTTCAAGAAACACTAACACAATTATGCTTCTTATTAGCTTTGGGCGTACCTTTAGGAATAGTTGCTATTAGTCTTACAGGATGGTTCTTAGGTGGTCTTGCCATGCAACCTATCTATGAATCCTATGAACGGCTGCATCGTTTTACTGCTTACGCTTCCCATGAACTCAGAACCCCACTAGCTAAGATATTAAGTCATAGCCAATTGGGGTTAATGTCTTTAGTAGAAACAGAATCAGAAACTCGTTCTCGGTTGCAGATAATCATTAAAACCACTAAAGCTATTAGTAATCTTGTCAGCGACCTATTATTTCTGGCGCGTCATGAAGGAGAATTAAATCGCCAGTTTTTCAAACAAACCGACCTCGTAGAACTACTACAAACCCTAGCTGAAGAACAAACTGTTTACTGTGAAGACAAAGAATTAATCTTAAAGACTGATTTCCCCTCAGAAGTTGTAAAAATATCAATAGAGCCTGATTTGTTACGTCAGGCTGTACTAAATTTACTGAGTAACGCGATAAAATATACTGCTCCTGGTGGTACTGTTGAGCTAAGACTAATCAGGTTATCACATACTTTCAATATTCAAGTGGAAGATAACGGTACAGGAATTCCAGCCGAGGATTTACCCTATATTTTTGAGCAATTCTATCGCAGTGAAGCTCATAGAACACATACTGGTTTTGGCTTAGGATTAGCGATCGCACAACAAATTGTCCAAGCCCATAAAGGTAAAATTACTGTCAATAGTATCTTTGGCAAAGGATCTTGCTTTCAAATAGAACTACCTTACGACAAAATCGGCAGTTAATTAGCCCCAAATTCCAAAAATTTGTAAAATAGCTAGTATATATAACTAATACTACCTCATGCGTCGAGATTCATTCTTTTACAAACTTTTTCAACAATATCCTACTCTGTTATTTCAAGTACTAGCAACACCCCCAAGCAATGCAGATGCTTATCGGTTTGATTCGGTAGCTGTCAAAGAACCTAAATTTGAAATTGATGGGGTATTTCTTCCGCCAGAAAACGCAGGGAAAGGAGTTGTATATTTCTGTGAGGTACAGTTCCAAAAAGATGAACAGCTTTACGAAAGAGCATTTGCAGAATCTTCACTATATTTCTACCGCAACCGTGGTAGGTTTAGCGACTGGCAAACAGTAATAATTTATCCATCCCGTAGTATAGAACAAATTGATATTCATCCTCATCGCTCATTACTTAATGGTGAACAAGTCCATCGAGTATATTTAGATGAATTGGGGGATGTTCGTCAATTACCTATATGGGTAGCATTGATGGTACTTACTACTGTAGAGGAAAGCCAAGCACCAGAAGAAGCTAGGTATTTGTTAACCAGAACTCGTGAAGAAGTAACTGAACAATCGAGTCGCGCCATAATAGAAATGATTACCACAATTATGGTGTACAGGTTTGAACAATTAAGCAGAACAGAGGTTGAGTCTATGTTGGGAATAACACTCAAGGAAACGAGAGTTTATCGAGAAATCAAGGAAGAAGGACGTGAGGAAGGACGTGAGGAAGCAACAGTTAATCTCGTTATCCGACTGCTAACCAAGCGCTTTGGAGAAATATCTGGGGAAATACGCTCCTCTATTGCTAGTTTACCTTTGCCTGTTCTGGAAGATTTGAGCGAAGCATTGTTAGATTTTACCAGTTTGGCTGATTTACAGGCTTGGTTAGAAGGGCGTTGAGGTGAAGTAGGGAGACAAAAATCCCAATTCTCTTGTTATTTTTCTGTTATGTTTTTCTGTCAAACTCTTCGTATTCACCACTGAGCCAAAAGACCTTATGTTACGGAGAGTTTTTCTAGCTAATACTGTAATGTAACTGCGATCGCCTCCGATAACTTCCATTTATAAACACTGATCCCAATACGCTTCGGTTAAGGCAAGAGACGCGATGAATCGCCGTCTCTACAAAAGACTGATTATTGTAGAGACGGCGATTTATCGCGTCTTTGTGATCTAGAATTTTCATCAAAAAACCTTAACCGAACCGTATTGACACTGATCCTAAGAGATTTAACTGGGGTGAACACTGTAATTTATTACACTCCAAAAATATTAACTGTACGATAGTGAAGCATTTACCATATCTTGTCAAACTAAGTTTGACAACTATAATCGCGGGTATACTGTCTCAACCAGCAAATGCCCAAACTAATCATTCTGAAAAACTGATCCAACAACCAACTCTTTTATCTGAATGGATTACTCATTCTACAAAAGCTGATGAGTTGAAAAGAGGTGATTCAACCTCTGCTCAAATACCATCTCCAGAATCTTCTTCCTCTGATGAAGAAGAAGCAGATATCGAATTAATTATTACTGGAGATGGCGACAATCCTCTGCAAGAACGGTTGGATGCACCTAATCAGAAAATCATCATTGACCGACAAGAAATTGAGCGATTTAATGATGCGACGGCTGGAGATGTATTACGCCGATTACCTGGGGTGGTGATCACAGGCCCATTTGATGAAAATAGGGATATTAGGCTGCGTGGTTTTACCCCAGGATTTACACAAATTTTAATTGATGGTCAGCGATTACCTGATGGTAACAATAATCGTCAAGTAGAAGTCAACCGCATTCCTGCTAGTGCTATTGAACGGATTGAAATTATTCGCACACCAACAGCTGGACAAAATTCTCAAGGTGTTGCAGGAACTATCAATATTGTTCTTACAGCAATTTTCAGGTAAATAGACCACAGTGGTTGAACCAACCGAAGGCATCATCTTCGGTAATATAATTTACAGCAAGAGCCATTGCTTGGTCGAGTAATTCCAGTGTGCGTGCCTCACGGGA
>JAESFX010000307.1_pt1 | contig 23846 bp, 14 predicted proteins | sample 9269501 | NCBI WGS metagenome assembly JAESFX01 (sample SAMN14515570, study PRJNA621655) | algae metagenome | isolation source: Desmonostoc geniculatum HA4340-LM1 and co-occurring heterotrophs from cave... | place: USA: Maniniholo cave, Kauai, Hawaii | collected 2009-07-28
TTTTGGTACAGGTTGTATATTTTAAGGAATATTACTAGTTTTATTGTATTAAATCTTAACTTAATACGTAAGAGTCGATTAGCGTTCGCTCTCCAGGTGGGTCATCTCACAAAATCGCATTGCTCCCAGTTGATATGATGTTAATACGAGTCTGAAAATTTCAATCAAGACGTTCATAATCATTTACAAGCGGTCTGTGATATTTTTATGAGCAAAGAATATTAAACATTCTCTTCATTGCTGAAAAACAATATCCCCGACTTTTTTAAAAAGTCGGGGATTTGTCATAGACTACAGTGGGTTAGCACAGCTAGTTCTCTCTAATTTTGTCTTGAAATTACCACCACATTGTTCCCGGACTACCTTTAAATGGTCCGACAATATCAGCAGTAATCCATCCCCCATAAAAATCACCAGGCTGAGGTGTTACTAACTCATCATTGACATAGCAAGCATCCATTAAATCGGCAATAAAACCATAGGAATTTTCAATGGCAACAAAATCAGGGGTGGGGTCAAAATATCGCCAAGCTGCATATTTTAAATACTTTTCACCAGCTTTGACATCATAATATTCATATCGACCTTTCCATTCACACAAGCCTTTTTTTGGTGTTTCAATCAAATGTTCTAGTTTAATGTCTTCAGCGGGAAAGTAATAGGTAGGAGGATGACTTGTTTCTAAGACTCTTTTACCTTTGTTAGTTTCTGCCAAAACAATACCATTACAAATTACCCGCAGATGTTTATTAGTATCTTCTAAAACAGCAGGACGCGGATAATCCCAGACTGATTCTTGACCGGGTTCTGGGGGAATAGGATTTGGTTTCATCATAAGTGTCTTGTAATATTTTTAATCAGAATGATGATACAGGGTATTTCAGATAAATGAGGTACACGGGTAGGGGCGCACAGCTGTGCGCCCCTACGATTATCTGTACCTCACCAGATAAGGCAAAAGTAAAAAGTTAAAAGGCAAATGAAAGAAAAAGAAAAATGGTTTGAAGCCCCTCAATTTATTTATGGAACGAAATAAAAACATTTATTTCGAGATGCATAGCGGAGGCAGCCGCTTGGGCGGATGAATCAACTGTCACTCAGGAGTATGAATTGTTTTCAAAACAAAAATGCTGTTCGCAGCAATCCAACCCAAATTGTATCGTTTGCTGAGTTATGTTCGGGATTTGTAATCATTAAAAAACCTGGAGTCATCAAAATTTTATCAGTTATTGGGTAGCGGTAAGATAATTCCAAATGTAATGAAGTATCTCGATCGCGCCGTTCGATAATATCATTGCTGGTCACTTTCGGAGGCATCCCAAAGACAAAACTTAATTGACTACCTAACTTGCCCAAATCTGTTAATGATGCGGTGACAGCCCAACTCCAAATATCTGCATCAGCACCTTTGGAACCATTGAAGTTACTCACAGTAGGTGAACCCTCAGCTAGAGCGTTAAAGTAGCTAGTCCAACCACCTAAAGTTAATTTATCGGTCAATTTGTATGTAAATTGCAAACCGAAAGCGTTGGAGGAAGTTGGTGTATTTCCGCCAAATGGTAATTGAGCAAATTGACTACCTTTACTCCCAGTAATATTGATAGTTGCACCAGGTTCCGGAGCGTAGTAATGACCGTAGGTAAAAGCAATCCCGATTTTATTTGATGGAGTATAAGTTACTTGAGTTAAAGCAGTATATTGACCACCAAATAATCCCTGATCGGGAGCGTTAGCAGAACTACTTAAATAACTAATACCTGCGGCTATTGTGTCTGTGAATTGATAGTAAGCTACAGCGCCACCACCAAAAGCAAAGGAGTAGATAGGACTTTCTGCACCAAAGGTGGAAATTGAGCTAACAGGATTCAGAGCCGGAAAAATGCGAGTGGGAAAGTCTGCTACTGGAGCAATAGCTATAATGCCGCGATCGCCAATGGGAAATTCATAAAATAGCGAGCTTAATACGACATTATTACCAGTGTTGACAGCACCTGTCAAACTAGTCATACTGGTGCCAGTAACATCACTGCCAAAACCATTAATATTCCCTGCTAGAAGTTGGGTTCGTAATCGATCTTTACCTGTAAAGCTGGTATCAAAAGTCAAATTTGCTAGTGCTGAGAAGGTAGTATTTGCATTTAATTTTTCTGTTGAGTTACTACCAGGAGGAGCTGCTTTGTTGTCACCAAAACCACTAACTACATTCAAGACTACTGCACCCCTGAAAACTGTAGTGGTGCTAAACTGACGCTGTTCGATTAATGCTGTCTTTTGTTCTAATTTGTCTATTTTGGCATTAATGTTTTGCAGTTCTTTAGCAAATTCTTCTTGCAATCTTTGGAAAGTCGCTAAGTCTTCTTGACTAGCAAATGTATTGTTTAAACTGGAAATTGAACGCGTAACTTTTAGCAAGCAATTGTCTAGTACGGCGGCAAATTCATAACGGCTCATCGCCCGATTACCATTAAAATTGCCCTCAGCATCCGCACTAATACATTGGTATTTTTCTACTAAGTTACGCAGCGCTTCATAAGCCCAATCTTTGGGAATTACATCTTGTAATTGATTGACATTGACGATTTCATCTAATTCCGGAGGAGCATTACTATATAGTTGTTCGCTTTGGGCTACCGGAATTTCTGCATTTTCAGGTTTGGAATCAGAATTGACTAAGGTTAATTGATTTTCAGATGCTGGTTGAAAATCCTTAGTATTATTTAAATACTCTTGTTGAAGCGAATTTGAATTTAAAGGTATTTGCGCTAATACTGGCAATGAAGTTAGTAAATTCCCACTGAGAATTACTGAACTAAGAGTAACGGACACATCCAATTTTTTCATTATTTTTCTCTGAATCATCCTCACACAAAAAATGCTCTAAATAAGAGATTTATCAAACAGAATTCAGGAGTCAGGAGTCAGAATGGGCTAAACGCCCCGCTACCGCTAACAGCAATGTTTTCTGACAAATTTTAAATTGTATCAATTCAGAATTCTATATTCTGAATTCTTGCCTTTAAAAAGGGCGGAGTTTCACTTCATTCTTGACAGCTTCAATTAATTTGGGACTAACATCCTCAGGAACTGTGGTATATCCCAAATCCTCATTAAAACTTTGTCCTTTAGTCAAAATCCATGTCAGCAAATTTTGAGTTTTTTGCAGAATATCTTGGTTGGGATAGTTTTTATGCACCAACAGCCAAGTTAAACTTACTAAGGGATAGCCATTTTTGGGATCTTGGATATCTTCTGTTGTGAAGTCCTCTTGAAATTTGATATTTGCTAAGGCTTTTTTGGTTTGTTCTAAAGTTGGTTTGATATAATTACCAGCTTGATTTTCAATAGTGGCGATTGAGAGTTTGTTACCCAGGGCAACATTTGTTTGCACATAGCCAATAGCACCATCGATTCTTCGTACTTCTCCGGCGATTTCACTATCTTGACTCAGAGCAGCAAATACTTTAAATCCCCAATCTGGTTTTCTACTAGCTAGGATTTTACCCCCGGTAATTTTCTGCAAATATTTTGTGAGAATAAAGCTAGTACCGGAATTTTCCGAGTTAACTACAACTTGGATTCTTTTATTAGGAAACCGGGAATTAATTTGTTGCCAGTTGCTAATTTGACCTGTGAATATTTTTGCTAATTGCTGGCGAGATAACTTGACATCACTACTCACTTCTTTGAGGTGATAAACAATAGCTACTGCGCCTCCCGCTATTGGCACTGTTAACAACCCATCTTCCATTTGATTGATTTCAATGGGGGTGGGAATTAAAGTAGTAGCGCCAAAGTCTACAGAGTTTTTCATAAATAGCCGAATACCACCACCACTGCCAACAGCGCTATATTTAAATTTTTCCCGTGTTTCTTTTTCATATTCTTGGCTGTAGCGTTCTATCAGAGGTTGGGCAAAAGAATCACCAGCACCTCTGAGTAATTGAGCAGAAGCAGCATTCGTGGTGAAATTAATTGTTGTGGCAGCTACTAATGTGGTGGTAAAAATTTGTTGATACTTACTGTTTTTCAACTTGATCACGAGTATTTTTTTTCAAAAAAAGCATCAATTTGAGAATTTAGATTTGGCAATTTTCCAATCTAAATTCTCTAAGACATTTTCTAGGAGATATTAACTTTTTTGCGGTAAATCATCACTTTATTGCCATCAGGAGCAACTTCTAACCAAAAATCCTGAATGACAAATTGATAATAAAATTCTCCCAGACGGGTACTCCGCCAAATGCTGACTAATTGGTCATTTGGTGCCCATCGTTTGAAAGATTTCACAGCAATTTCTGGAACTCCACTGGCGTCTATTTGCTCGTCAACTTGTGTAATAGTGCCATTGGGAGTAACTTGTGCTTCAACTTCAAAGCCTTGTTGATTTTTTCCCCTGAGTATATATATTAATGAACCATCTGACTTCATTTCAATTCGGGCTTGATTGAATTCAGCATTGGTTACTGTTTTGGCAGCAGACATCGCTGGTGTTGGCACTTCTTCTAGGGAAATTTTTCGCACTATTCCGCCTAGATTTTGGGCTAGTAATATGTTTTGTTTCTCAGTTAAAGATTGAGCCTGAGCATTACAAGGATAAATGGAGGATGTAAAAACTGCTATGCCTGTAACTATTAGTATTCGGCACAAATTATTTGTGTAAAACATCATGTTGGTGTTAATGCTTGATATTTTGAACAATTCTAAAACCGGCATGTTGATAAAAATTGGGACGGAACCAATTGCGATAATATTTTAAAGCTTCTGTACCGTTAGTTATCCAACAACCTCCTAACATCATATAATGTTTGGTGTCAAAAAATATAGCAGAATTCTCTTCGTAGAGAAAATGAGGTTTATATCCGGAAAGGGGATTTAAGTTATCGCTCAACCATTCCCAAACATTACCCCGTAAATCGTACAATCCAGAGTGACTTTTGGCTGTTTCTAACGTTCCTACGGGACTAGGTGAGCCAAATTTTAAATTGAGATTGTAATTATCTACATCTTCTGATAAGCTGTTGCTATAAGTTGCTAAATGGTATTCTGATTCGCTCATCAAGCGAGTATCTTTTCCTTGCCAACGACAATAAGCCATTGCTTCATAGTGATTGACTTCGACAGGCCAATCTAAGGGCAATTCCATTTCATCAAACATGGCTCGATATTTGTAATTACCATTTTCAGGGAGCCAAAATTTGGGATGTGTGATATTATTTTGAGTTTTCCAATCCCAGGATTCTTCATCCCAGTAAGCTTGATTTTCGTAGCCACCAGCCTTGACAAAATAGAGAAATTCGCCATTGGTAATGAGATATTTACTGGCTAAAAAGGATTTCACTTCCACAGTGCGATCGCCATAATCAATATCCCATCCGTAAGTCGGATCGTCAAAGGCTTTGCCGAGTTTTACTACCCCTGCTGGAACTTCGATCATTTCATTCCCAGGAGTGTAACCATTAAAAGCAGCATATTTCCAGTTTGGAGGACGTTTGACTCTTGCAATTGGTAGTTGGCGAATTAACATCGAAGAAGTTTCAATGTGAATACGCTGGTGTTCAATTCCCATCATTAATGCCCAAAGGGGATGATGAGGATGGATTGGCAGAGTAATTGGGGTTGTTTGAATTACTTCAGAAATGACAGAATATGCAAGTTGTCGATACTCCCAAGTTTCGGCAACAGACGGCCAATTCAAATGAGCGATCGCTGCATTCAATTCCTCTGGGTTTTCTGGATCGACTCCAATTTCAAACAAAATTTCATAGTCTGGATTCAGCCGTTTTTCTAATAATCCAACACTAATTAATTTATTGATGTAGAAAACAGCCGAATGTCCCAGATAAAAAATTAGAGGATTTCTCAGAGGGTCGGGATTGATATAGAATGTATCTTCTCCAACCAGACTTTTCAATAACATATCTTCCAGTTGCCAAGCATTCTGAAAGTAATCAAGGATAATTTGGTTATTGCAAATATCAAGTTTTGGAGGATGAATAGATTGGAGGATTTTCATTTATTTACGTACTCAACTTCTAGCGCGAGCAAATTTTCGGAGCCTCGAACTTATTACTGAGGTTCGGTGCCAGATGGAAATAATTCTGTCCCAAGGCGATCGCGCGAAATGCCTCATCACTCAAGTCGGCTAAAATGCTTCCAGTAACGTTGGCTTCCTTTGTATAGACTTCCAGATTCTTGTTGGTTGAGGCTACGAAATCTGTTCCAGCAAGGATGCGAGTCGGGTAGCGGTTGAAAAATTTCACGTAGAGAGCTCGCTTTTCGGGGGTGTCGAAGTAGGCTTCGGCAATCACAGTCCAGGAGATATCTAGGTATAGATTGGGATTTTTGTCGAGGAACTCAGACATTAGCTTGATGTGTTCTTTCGGCTTCATCATGGTTAACTCACGGGAGAGTCCCATGTGCATCCAGACGATTTTGTTGTTGGGGTACACCCGCAGAACTTCCCGCATCAGAGCGAGATTCTTGGTGGGGTTGTTATTGTCGCCGAGATCGGAGTGGAGGGAGATCGGGATACCACGCTTCTGGAGAATGACCATGAAATCTTTCCATTGAGCGATATCTTCAATACTTGCTGGCTCGTGGCCGTTGCCTCGCAATGCCTCTTTATGTAGGTTCACCTCGCCCATCCATTGAAACAGACCGGGGTATTCGGCATCCAAGAGTTTAATTCCGGCGACGATGTTTTGGGGATTCGCCAAATCGGGAAAGGTCATCGATAGGGCAACATGAATTTTATCTTGGGGAAACTCGATGTAATTGGCGGCGTTTTCAAAGTCATTTTTGATGCCAGGTAAAGCATTTGTGCCAATACAGTCGAGGTAATAAGTACATTTGCTGTCGTAAGGCAGCGTCTGACCGATTCCGTACAACAAGACGAATCGGACTTTGTTTTTGTCGAGGTAGCTCATCAATTCTTGGTATGGGATGCTCGATCCACCGAAGGGTTGAGGATGCAGATGCAGATCTGTAACCGCAGTCTTTGGCTCAGTGCTGCGATCGTAACAGGGCTTCTGTTTATCTCCTTTCTGGAACATTTCTAGGGGGCGGGTTCCCTGGCCTTCTTTAGCGTTGGCTAAGGAAACCGATCGAGCCGACAGACAGATGGCGAATCCGACCGTGACAATCATTAGTGCTAAGTAACGCAAAGTACGCATAGTACGCATAAATTTTGATTGTTTTTTTACTTTTGAGTTCAGAGAATTGCAGGCGATCGCTCTCAAACGATATTTCTATAGAACTCCTATTTGATTTGTGAACAACTAAGTACAGCTTTGCCTAAAATAATGGCGAATTGAGAGCTGAAATTTAAACGCATAGGTGCTTTGGCTTCTCGCAGGGTAGTGGTGCAGAGGTACGCAGAGAATTCCCTACGAATTAATGGAATAAAGAAGGACTTTTACCAGAGACTCCATAAGTTGCACTCACAAGAAACAATGAAAATTTCTATTCCCTACTCCCCACTTTCTATTTCCTAATCCCTATTTTCAAGGCAGGTCTATTAATCAGAATCCTATCCAAGATTTAGTTGTTCATGGCATTCTGACTCTGTTTAAACTTTTCTGGGCTGGTTTCTAATTTCACATATAGGGAATCAATTTCTTCTTGCTCTAGCAATTCTAATATCGCTAAATTTAAGTTCTTCTCAGCCTCAAAGTAAAGATTATCATCATTCACAAATGCCATAAGTTCAATTACACGGGCATTTTCTTCAATTTTTTTAAACCGCACTGTACATGATGGAGAAAAGCCTGGAATAGATTTTGGCATTTCCTGAATAGCAGCACAAATTCTGGCTGTTTGCCGCGCTGAAATTCCATCAATTTTGAGAATTAAATTAATCCCCCACTTTAATTCTTTCCCCGGATTTTGTGACCAATTTTCCACGATTCCAGTAATCATTCGAGAATTGGGCATTTTGATGATCGAACCCCATTTTGTTACATGTAGGGTTGTGGTTCTGAATCCGATATTTAATACCTGGACAAAGCCTTCTAATCCCGATACTCCCACCCAGTCGCCTTCTCGATAGAGATTATCAGAGTAGATAATCAATGTACAAAACCAGTCATAAACAATGTCTTTTAACAGCAAACCTAAGGTAATACCAGCACCACCTAATAACCCAACCAATGCAGCTGCTGATTGTCCTAAAAATATTTCACTGATTTTAATTGCCGGGACAATAATTGCTGCTGATTGAAAAACTTTTGGCATTAAAGGCCGGAGTAACTCATCAAGCTCAGTCTCGGTGTGCAGCAGCACATTAGCAATTATCTGCCCAAAGATAGAAGAACCTCGGTATACAACATAGGCGACAATAAAAATGACTGTGAAGTTAAGCGTCTTGCCTATTGCTTCATTCAACTGAGGCCCCAAGTTATCTGCCAAAATGACTTTTGATAACCATATTCCGCCAATGAAAATTAGCCAGCCTAAGGAAGGTTTCAGAACTGCAACCAATTCATCATCAAGTGTACTTTTAGTGTTGCTAGTAAAACGTTCGATGCTTTTAATGATCACAGCAATAAACAACCGTCTCAACACCTGTGTCAGGGTTAAGATCACAAGCACAGCTAGAATTTTACTGACGGGGATGCCAGAATAATTGATATTTTTTACCGTGTTCAAAACTGCTTCCATGGATTGATTAAACATTAACTAACGAGGTAGTTGAGTATTTGATGAAGAACAATACAGATAACTTTGAGTGAAGAGTTCTAAGCTCAACTTTATCCAAAATTAACAACTTGGTTCTCTTTATACGGCAAGAACCCTGGCTTTTTGGCAAAAACTTTTTCCATGTCACTGATTATCGGTGAAATCGAGAAAGTGCAACGACAGTTCCACATAGGTTTCAGCGTCAGCTTTAGCGTTGCCAAAAAGTGGATAAAGTCGAGCTAAGAAATTGTTTTCAAAATCCTTTTGTTGGTAGCCAAAGTTCTGAGCAATAGGAATTCTGAATTCTGACTCTTTTTTCAGGAGTACTTTGATGACGGTTGTGCCGTTTTTTCAGGAGAGCTAGTTTCAGAGTTCTCTATTGGATTAAACTTTGAGAAAGCAAGATTTAAGCTTGACAAAGAATTAATCCAAACCACTGCTTGGGATCTGTCCAAATTTTTAAGGTTTTAAGTCCGTGTGCCTCCAGTTGTTTTTGCATATTTGCTAAATCAAACTTGCGGGAAATTTCGGTCAGAATGCTTTCTCCATCTGCCAAGAAAACTTCTAAACCTAGCGCTTCTAGAGATACTTGATGACTCTTTTGGCAATGCAGATACATCTCAATTTGAGCATCAGCTTGATTATAAATAGCTTGATGAGTGAATAAATTCAGGTCAAAATTGCCTTGAAAACGCCAATTTAAATGGGAAAGCATATTCAAGTTGAAAGCAGCCGTTACTCCTTGACTATCGTTATAAGCTGGCTCTAAAATCTCCTTGGGTTTTTGTAAATCAATCCCCAACAAAAAGTAATCCCCTGGTTGTAAAGTTTTCGCAATTTTTCTTAAAAAGATATTACATTCTTGGGGATTAAAATTACCCAGAGAACTGCCCAAGAAAAAAATCATCCGTGATGATGCAAAAGTTGATTCTAGTTTTGCTAAGGCTTGTTCGTAGGTTCCAATTAATCCCTCGATAAAAAAAGCTGGATATTTTTGTTGTAGCTTTAGTACGCTAGATTGAAGAATTCCCCGACTAACATCAATCGGTATATATCTACAGTAACGAGCAAGTCTTTCGTAAGCATCTAACAAAAATAGAGTTTTTGTGGAACTACCACTACCTAATTCTACAAGTTCACAAACACCTGTTATCTGGGCGATTTCATCGGCATATTGAGCCAAAATCCATGCTTCTGTTCGTGTTGGGTAATATTCTGGTAATTCACATATTTGTTCAAACAATTCTGAACCGCGATCGTCGTAAAAATATTTTGGGGGTAAGCTTTTTGGGGCTCGAGTTAATCCTTGAATGACATCTTGTCCCTCATTGTTCAGAGTTTGATAATGCTCATTCAGAATTTTTAGAGATGTTGTTAACATTATGCTAATGTCTCGATTTCTACATTTAATCCTTAAATATTGCAGATTTAGAATTCAATAGCAAGTCTTATTTTCAAATAGGTTAATAATTGGTTATCTACTAAAAGTCAATCGGATTAGTGTTGTTTTTGGCACGTTTAACTAATTTAATATTTATTCAATAATTCAATTATCAGGCAATAACAATTCTTATTTTTATCTCCAGAGAAAAATAATTACCCTTGCAAAGCAATAATTTTGGGCAAGAGACGCGATTGCACCATAATCATATCAAAGAAAGCTACAAAGAAAATAGCTGTCTAATGTTTAGGACTTACGCACTGTACAAAAGAACTATTTTGTGTATCAACGTAAATACGTTGTTCCAGGCTTTTGGAGGTTGCTTTTGATTGCTGGCGATCGCCAAAATATGATTGAAAAACCTAGATAAAAGCTTTGAAAACTCTATCTGCCATTTTTGCTTTTATGTCAATGCGTAAGTCCTATGTTTATAAAGTTACCTGAATTTTTTTACCCAGAGTAATTAAATAGCGATAATTCAGTAGGTGAGAATAAACAGAACTATATTACTAAAAGTAAAGACTGTTGACAACCTTACCAAGCATAAATGACAAATGACAAATAATAAACGTCATTAGCTAGCTTTTTTTGTGCAGTTTTACTTGCAGTTAAGTTAAAAATCATAGGCGCTAGTAGCGCTACGCAAAAGTCAAAAGTCAAAAGTCAAAAGATTGATATATCAAGGCTTGTGCCTGTTTGAAATCGTAAGTTTATTTCCGCCGCACTGTACTAGTACGTTGGGTAGCGATCGCCAAACCAAAACTAGTTTTTTGTTTTGATAGTTAGAGAAGCATACGGCGATGCCTTCACAGTAGGCATCGCGGATTTTAGATTCGATCGATCTAAAATCCCAAATCGATTTAACGATTTAGCGCCGCAGCTTCCCTGGCTGCTGCTGCTTGATCTGGGTGGATACCCAAGCGTGTGAGATTAATCCGGCCTTTGTTATCAATTTCGCGCACTTTGATAATCACTTCATCGCCCACTGCGACTTCATCTTCAACTTTGCCAACGCGGTAGTCGGCTAGTTGAGAAATGTGAATCATGCCTTCTTTTCCAGGCAGAAATTCCACAAATGCACCTATGGGTATAATCCGAGTTACGCGACCTACGTAGACATCCCCTTCGTGCAGTTTGCGGGTCATGCCTTGGATGATGTTCCTAGCTTTCTTAGCCTTGCTTTCATCCACAGCGGAAATTGTCACGGTGCCATCATCTTCGATGTCAATTTTTGCACCAGTTTCCTCTGTGATCCCCTTAATAGTCTTGCCTCCAGGGCCAATGACTAGACCAATCATGTCTGAATCAATCTTGATTGTTAACAGACGTGGGGCGTAGGGTGAGGTTTCGGTGCGCGGTTCACCAATGCAAGCCAGCATTTTTTCCAGAATGTGCAACCGGGCTGATTTAGCTTGGTGGACGGCTTGGGCAATAACGTCTAAAGACAAACCGGAAATTTTCATATCCATTTGCAGGGCGGTAATCCCGGTGTCCGTCCCGGCAACTTTGAAGTCCATATCGCCCAAAAAGTCTTCAATGCCTTGAATGTCAGTGAGGACACGTACTTCGTCTCCTTCCTTAATCAAACCCATTGCGGCGCCACTAACGGGTTTGAGAATTGGCACACCAGCATCCATGAGGGCGAGGGTGGAACCGCAGACTGAACCCATTGAGGTGGAACCGTTGGAGGAAAGTACTTCCGATACGACGCGAATCACGTAAGGGAATTGTTCTTTTGTTGGTAGCACAGGCAACAGCGATCGCTCCGCTAAGGCACCATGACCGATTTCACGTCTTCCCGGCGCACGCATGGGTTTGGTTTCCCCGACAGAGAAAGGCGGAAAGTTGTAATGGTGCAAATAACGCTTGTGTTGATCTATTTGCAAATCGTCGTTGAGGTTTTGGGCGTCTCCTGGTGTACCAAGGGTACAAGCAGATAATACCTGGGTTAACCCCCGATTAAATAAACCGCTACCGTGGACTCGCTTTGGTAAAAGGTCAACTTGACAAGAAACCGGACGTACTTCATCGAGTTTGCGACCATCAACGCGGACGTTATCTTCGACGATTTGACGGCGCATGAAGTATTTGGTAATGTCTTTAAACGTGTTACCAAGTGCCTTAGAGTTTGCAGTTGCGGCAACTCGAATTGGGTCTTCTTCTGGCAAATCGGCGATCGCAATTTGAATTTTTTCTTTGACGACATCTAAAGCGGCATCACGTTCGGTTTTACCCAAATCAAATTGTGACAGGATTTTCTTAATTTCGTCATTGGCGCGATCGCGGATATAATTTTCCAGCGTCTGGTCTACTTCTGGTGGTGCTTCTTGCACTAGTTGTAAACCGAGTTCTGCGACTAAATCTTCCTGGGCTTTGATTAAGTCCCGCACCGCTTCATAACCAAAGTCAATTGCCTCGATAATATCTCGTTCTGGCAGTTGATTGGCTCCCGCCTCGACCATAATCACACCATGCGGTGAACCTGCTACTATCAGATCCAAATCTCCAGCTTCAATTTCTGCATAAGTCGGATTAATGATAAAATCATCTCCCACTAAACCAACCCGCACAGCTGCCATTGGCCCATTAAAAGGAATCTGAGCAATCAGGGTGGCAATTGAAGCACCTGTAACTGCTAGCACATCGGGTGGCACTAACTCGTCCATTGACAGTGTTAAGGCGACAATTTGCAGGTCATCCCGTAACCATGAAGGAAATAAAGGACGCAGGGGACGATCTATCAGACGGCTGGTAAGAATTGTTTTTTCTGGTGGGCGACCTTCGCGCCGCATAATTCCTCCGGGAATTCTACCAGCGGCATATAGCCTTTCTTCGTAATCTACTGTGAGGGGAAGAAAATCAATGCCTTCTCTGGCTTGCGATCGCGTAGCCGTCACCAAAACGGCTGTATCCCCTGATTCTATTAAAACCGACCCACCAGCCTGGGGAGCTAGTAGGCCTACTTTCAGTCGAATATCCCGTCCATCGAAGGATATTGACTTATCAACTTCAGCCATTCAGTTTTTTTTCCTTCTCTTTCGCTATTCTCTTTCTGTGGCAATCCTAACATTTATGCACTATAGCTGACTTCTGGTACATACAAAGTTAACTGTTGATGGTTAACAGTCATCAGTCAACAGTTAACGGGATCAATTGGCATCTTTCAATGCAAAGTGCGATACAAGATCAGCGCCTCTACCACTTGCTCATTTTCTAGCTTCGCGGCACGGGGAATCCGCCCAATAATCTCAAATCCTAACGACTGCCAAAGTCTAATTGAAGCTATATTAGTTTCAAAGACCAAATTGAACATTACTGCCTCGTAGCCCAGGTTCGCTGCGATCGAGAGCATCGCCTCTCCCATGAACCGCCCCATACCCTGACCCCGCAATCTGGGTTGTACAATAAAACAGGAGTCAGAATTCAGAATTCAGAATTTCTATCCATAAAGGGATAGAGTAATAAGCAAGGAAAAATATTTAATCCTAGTTTCGCTTAACTTCGGGCGAGGTTTTAAACCAATATTTATCACCCAGTCTTACAGAATTTATTCTGAATTCTGACTTCTGAATTCTGAATTCTTCTTAATAAAATGCCCCTAATATTTCTTTTGGTTTATGTGTAGTATCCACAACTGATGCCCTAACAACAAAGGCATCCTTGCTTAACCAGTAAATTGAAAATTCTGCTTGAGATAGAGGTTGCTTTTGAGGATAAGTTTTACCTTCAATAATTACACTATTTAATAATGCTCTGACCGCCTCATCTTCTTCAGGATGTATATAATCAATTTCGACTTTTATGCCATTTTTTAAAACTTGAGTCAGAGGAAAATCCATGATTAATAAATATTGTTTTTAATAGATGATGAACCATTAACGGTAATTGTAATACAATATATATTTGATTAATAATTATTGTGGCAAAAATGTAGAAAATAAAATCATCTTAATTGAAATTCTTTAATTTTACGATAATTTGAGTAGTTACAAATGGCGATTTTACACGGAAATTGGTTAGTAAAAAATCAAAATGGTTGCTTATTTATTTGGGGAGAAACTTGGCGATCGCCGCGAGTAAATTTGGAGACGGGTGAATTTGAAGAAATACCGTTACATCCATTGGCAATGACATCGGTTGAGTTAAGCGAGTGGTTGCGTTCCCAGAACATGCCAATTGCCAACTTCATCCAGCAACCCCAAGTTCCAGTAGCTACTACTGGGCGGACACGCAAAGCAACCATTACCACTGAGATTTCTTTGCCAACCCACTCCCAAATAATTGCCCTACCAACTTATATACCAGAAAGCACTGGTAAAGAAACAGCAGCGATTTTCCCCGTGCATTCTGCCAGTTTCAGTCCGGAAGCAGACTCACCGCAATATTTACAACCGTGGCGAGTTGAGGGTTTTTGTCTCAACCCCACCCAAGCGATAAAATTTCTTGCTGCTGTTCCTTTGAATGCGACTAAAGGGGAAGATGCCTTTTTGGGGGGAGATTTACGCTTTTGGTCGCAGATTGCCCGTTGGAGTCTCGATTTAATCTCTCGGTGTAAGTTTTTACCAAAAATTGCACGACAATCAGATGGTGCATTTTCCACTACCTGGCAAGTACTCTTAGACAGTGCTGTAGACGGAACCCGCCTCGAAAAATTTTCTGCAAAGATGCCGTTGGTTTGTCGCACTTATCAAGAGGGGCTGGGGAGATGGGGGGATGGGGAGATGGGGAGATGGGGAGATGGGGAGAACAATCAATGCCCAATATATGTAGACTTTCCTACGGAACCTCAAGAATTGTTGCTGGGATTTCTGAATAGTACGATAAACGCCCAAGTGCGAGAGATGATGGGTTTCCAATCGCCGATGGAAGCCAAGGCGATGGCCTCTTTACCAGCGGCGGTGCGAGAGTGGTTGCCAGCTTTAACTAATGCATCTGGTAGAGTCAATGCAGAAGCAATTGAAGTGGAACGACTCGAAGCGGCACTCAAGGCTTGGACTATGCCGCTACAATACCAGCTAACTCTGAAAACGCTGTTTCGTACTTGTTTTCAACTGCGTTCTCCGGAGTCTGGCCAAACACATTGGACATTGGCGTATTTCTTGCAAGCGGCTGACAATCCAGAGTATTTGGTGGATGCGGCAATAATTTGGAATCATCCAGTTGAAAGACTGGTATATGAAAATCGTACAATTGACCAACCGCAAGAAACATTTTTGCGGGGTTTGGGATTAGCTTCCCGATTGTATCCAGTCCTTGCACCCAGTCTAGAAACAGAATATCCCCAATCTTTTCATCTCAACCCCATTCAAGCATACGAGTTTATCAAGTCTGTGGCTTGGAGGTTTGAAGATAGCGGTTTGGGAGTGATTTTACCTCCGAGTTTGACGAACCGTGAAGGATGGGCAAACCGTTTGGGTTTGAAAATTACCGCCGAAACCCCAAAGACAAAGCAAGGACGTTTGGGATTGCAGAGTTTATTAAATTTCCAATGGCAATTGGCGATCGGTGGACAGATTATTTCCAAACCCGAGTTTGATAAACTTGTGGCTTTAAATAGCCCCTTGGTAGAAATTAATGGCGAGTGGGTGGAATTGCGACCCCAAGACATCAAGACAGCCCAAACCTTTTTCGCTTCCCGCAAAGACCAAATGGCACTTTCTTTAGAAGATGCTTTGCGTCTGAGTACAGGCGATACCCAGGTAATTGAAAAATTACCAGTGGTCAGCTTTGAAGCCTCTGGCACATTGCAAGAGTTGATTGGGGCGCTAACCAATAATCAGGCCATAGAACCTTTGCCCACACCAACAGGCTTTCAAGGACAGTTGCGACCTTATCAAGAACGAGGTGCCGCTTGGCTGTCCTTCTTAGAACGCTGGGGCTTGGGTGCCTGTCTGGCGGACGATATGGGCCTGGGAAAAACGGTGCAGTTCATCGCTTTTCTTCTACATCTCAAAGAACAAGATGCACTAGAAAATCCAACTTTACTAGTTTGCCCAACTTCGGTTTTAGGAAACTGGGAAAGAGAAGTCAAGAAATTCGCACCGAGTCTGAAAGTTTTGCAATATCACGGTGATAAACGTCCTAAAGGAAAGGCGTTTGTAGAAGCAGTGAAAAAGCATGATTTCGTCATCACTAGTTACTCACTTATTCATAGAGATATCAAGTTATTGGAGAGTGTTTCTTGGCAGATAATTGTTTTAGATGAAGCGCAAAATGTGAAAAATTCAGAGGCGAAGCAATCAAAAGCTGTGCGGCAGTTACCAGCTACGTTTCGGATTGCGTTGACGGGGACGCCAGTAGAAAATAGATTGCAAGAATTGTGGTCGATTTTGGATTTTCTCAATCCTGGATATTTGGGTAATAAGCAATTCTTCCAGCGGCGATTTGCCATGCCAATTGAAAAGTATGGGGATACAGCTTCTTTGAGCCAATTACGTTCATTAGTCCAGCCATTTATACTGCGGCGGTTGAAAAGCGATCGCCAAATCATTCAAGACTTGCCAGATAAGCAAGAAATGACCGTATTTTGTGGTTTAACTGCCGACCAAGCAGCACTTTATCAACAAGTAGTAGAAGCATCTTTAGCAGAGATTGAATCTGCCGAAGGATTGCAACGTCGGGGGATGATTTTGGCTTTACTAATCAAACTCAAACAAATCTGCAATCACCCAGCGCAATATTTAAAACAAGCCACATTAGAGCAACATCATTCAGCCAAACTGTTGCGGCTAGAAGAAATGTTAGAAGAAGTTTTAGCAGAAGGTGATGCCTACGGCGCTGCTGGCGCAGGACGTGCTTTAATATTTACTCAATTTGCTGAGTGGGGTAAGTTGCTTAAACCTTATCTAGAAAAACAGCTAGGGCGAGAAATATTCTTTTTATATGGCAGTACCAGCAAAAAACAACGCGAGGAAATGATCGATCGCTTCCAACACGATCCTCAGGGGCCACCAATTATGATTCTTTCTTTGAAAGCCGGTGGAGTAGGATTAAATTTAACACGAGCAAATCATGTATTCCATTTTGATAGATGGTGGAATCCAGCCGTAGAAAATCAAGCTACAGACAGAGTATTTCGGATTGGTCAAACCCGCAATGTGCAAGTACATAAATTTGTTTGTACTGGCACTTTAGAAGAAAAAATTCATGACATGATTGAAAGTAAAAAACAACTAGCTGAACAAGTTGTAGGTGCTGGTGAAGAATGGTTGACTGAACTAGATACAAACCAACTTCGTAACTTACTAATCCTCGATCGCAATGCAGTAATCGACGAGGATGCAGAATAAGTTCGTAATCAGGTACAAACTATAAAGTCAAAAATTATACCAATGATTGATCGGCGCTTTGGAGCCAGAAGTACTAATATCTGCGATCGCGGTTTCTTGCTTACAAAAGATATACCAATCCGTAATAACCTTCAGTAAGATTGACTTTCAAAAGTTTAACATTATTTACAGCGGTTTTCACGTATTTGAACCACATCTGTAGTAGGGGCACAGCAATGCTGTGCCCTTACCACCTGGTCTACACACATGAAAATAGCTGTAAACAAAATATTTTTACGTAAATTTATCGGCAAATAATGTGAAGAATATGCAAAGATTTGTCTTTAAACAAAGATATCTAAGTAAATACGATATTATAAGGTCAGTGTTGGGTTATTTAGATGTTCCCTATTTTCAAGTCAGACATCTACGCACAGAAGCCACAAGGAGGGTATAAAAATATCTTTTCCGAACAACACTTGAGTATTTTCTCTTCTAGTAAAATATAGACGCTGGTAAGAAACCAAAAATCGAGTCTGAATTTTAGGTATTCAATTCTCAGACTTTTTAACAAAGTTAGAGATTTAATTCCCCTGCCTTTACAAGCGGCAGCCTTTGATGCCTAATTAAAATCTCCCTTACAAAACGTAATTGTGACTTGGTTTAATCATCCCTATTCCCTAATTTCAACTGAATTTTTACTCAGCACTTTGCTATAGAAGCCATTCTTTGGATGAATCCAGGACTTACGCGCACTGTACAAATCCTTGGCGTTCTTCGCGTCTTCTCTACGAGACGCGAAGCGCGAAGGCGGTTTGATAAATTAAGCTTTTTGGCAATTTTTGCATTCAGACCGTCCTAAGTCAATTGGTCATCTGGACTTTGAAATACAAATGACTAATGACCAATGACCAATGACAACCCTGACATTAAATATACAAATCAAACGCGTAACAGCTTAGTGTTACTTAAGCGTGACGTACAAGTATGGCTAAAACGTCAATTTCGCCAGTTTGTTTGTGCCCGAAAACAGCACTAATTGCAACCTTGACAACTTAAATTACTGAAAAAATCGATTGAGGTAGGTAAAAGTTATGGCAAATATCATTGGAACCAACGGAAATGATACTTTAGTCGGCACCGAGTTAGCAGACACGATTAACGGTAAAGCAGGCAACGATATCATCACAGCTAACCAGGGCGACGATACCTTAACTGGTGGTGGTGGCAAAGATACATTTGTTTACAATTGGGGCGACGGTACTGATATCATCACTGATTTTGGTGGCGTGGGAAAAGGAACCAACCCAACAACAGCAGTTCTTGCCGAAGTGGATACCATCAAATTCCAAGGCTTTCCCTTCACTGCCAGAAATCTGCTGCTTACCCAGAATGGCAGCAATCTAGAAATTACCTTTGAAGAAAGTGATGCCAAAGTCATCCTGCAAAACTTCAAATTAGAAAACTTAGAGAACCTGAAAGCTTCTGGAGCAAGACCAGCCATTGGCAATATTTTATTTAATGGAGAAACTAGCATCACCGACAGTTTTAATGTCCTTGATGCCAACTCTACTGATACCAGCATCGGCATTAAGAACACTGTTACCTTTCTCAATGACCTCGACAACAACATTACGGGTTTAGACGATTCAGATGATGTTGTTAATGGTCAAGGCGGGAATGACATCATCGACGGCAAAAGTGGCAACGATTTGCTCCGGGGTGGTACAGGAAATGATACTCTCATCGGTGGTGCGGGCAATGACACCCTCGTTGGTGGTACAGGTAATGACTCCCTAGTTGGTGGTGCGGGAGATGACTCCCTGGTTGGCGGTGCGGGAAATAACACCCTCGTTGGTGGTACAGGTGACGATCGCTTTAATATTGACTCTCCAGCAGGGAATAATCTGCTCTCTGGTGGCGATGGCAATGATTTTTATTACTTTGTCGATTACAACTCTGGCAATAACACACTCACTGGTGGTGCTGGTGACGATGGATTGACTGCTTACTATTTAACAGGTGATAATCTGCTCTCTGGCGAGGATGGCAATGATTTTTACGCTGCATTTTTTAGCTCAGGCGATAACACACTCATTGGTGGCGCTGGCGACGATTACTTTGATGTTCGCAACTCAACAGGCAATAACCTAATCTCTGGTGACGATGGCAATGATTTTATTTATGCCATTAGCGAACCGTATACTGGCTGGAGTGGCAATAACACACTCATTGGTGGCGCTGGTGACGATACATTGCTTGCTGACTATTCAACAGGCAACAATCTAATGGATGCAGGCGATGGCAATGATTATCTTAGTGTCTTCGGTGATACCTACTACAGTAATACTGCCTTAGGTGATAACACACTCATTGGTGGCGCTGGTGACGATACATTGCGTGTTGACGATTCAAGAGGCGATAATCTACTCTCTGGGGGCAATGGTAATAATTTTCTTAGTGCCTATGCTGCTTTAGGCAATAACACACTTATTGGTGGCCTTGGCACTGATACTCTCAGAGGTGGGAACGGTAATGATGTCCTCACAGGTGGGAATGGGAATGATAAATTTTTATTGAGCGGCGGCACTGATATTATCACCGATTTCGGTGGCGTAGGTAAAGGAGCAAACCCGACAGCAGCAGTCATTGCCGAAGTGGATATTCTCGTACTTGAGGGCGTGACTGCTAAAAGTCTGCTGCTTAACCAGAATGGCAACAATCTGGAAATTAGCTTTGGCACCTATGAAGGGGTAGGTAGCCCCAATGCCATTCTGCAAAACTTCAAATTAGAAAACTTGGAGAACCTGAAAGCATCTGGAAACAGACCAGCCATTGGCAATATTTTATTTTATGGACAAACTAGCATCACCGACAGTTTTGATGTTTTTGATGCCAACTCAACTCAAACTAGTTTGTTTACCAAGAATATAGTGACTTTCCTCAATGACCTCGACAACAAGATTACAGCTTTTGATAACTCAGATGATGTCGTCAATGGTCAGGGGGGTAATGACATTATCAATGGCTTGAGTGGTAATGACCTTTTGAGAGGTGGTGCGGGAAATGATACTCTCATTGGTGGTGTAGGAAATGATACTTTAGACGGAGGTGCCGGGAATGATACCCTTAACGGTGGTGTCGGAAATGATACCCTTAACGGTGGTGTTGGAAATGATACTCTCATTGGCGATGTCGGAAATGATGCTCTCTATGGCGGTGGGGGAGATGATACCCTTGAGGGTGGTACTGGTGACGATACCTTGAGTGCTAGCGGTTCAACAGGCAATAGCACTCTCAACGGAGGTGTAGGTAAGGATACCTTGAGTGGTGACGGTTCAAAAGGCAATAACCTGCTCTCTGGAGGCAATGACGATGACTATCTTGATGTCTCTGGCTCAGAGTTCACCAGCAGTGGCTTCAGATACTACAACTACTATGACTCTCGCTCCTTGGGCAATAACACCCTCAATGGAGGTGCAGGTAACGATACCTTAAGTGCTAGCGGTTCAAAAGGGAATAACTTACTCTCTGGGGACGATGGCAATGATTCTCTCTCCGTCTCTGGCTCAGAGAATTCCACCAAAAATGACTTTATTGAAGAATACAGCTACTCTGACTCTCGCTCCTTGAACAATAACACCCTGAAGGGTGGCATTGGTAACGATAGCTTGAGTGCTAGCGGTTCAAAAGGCGATAACCTGCTCTCTGGGGACGATGGCAATGATTCTCTCTCTGTCTCTGGCGACTACAGCAACTACGAGGACTACGAGGACGGCCAGTACGCCTACGGGCAATACTCTGACTCTCGCTCCTTGGGCAATAACACCCTCAAGGGTGGCGCTGGTGATGATAGCTTGAGTGCTAGCGGTTCAACAGGCGATAATCTACTAGATGGAGGTGATGGCAATGATTCTCTCTCCATCTCTGGCAAATTCAACGACTACAGCGACTACGAGAACGGCATTATCCAATACTCTGATTCTAGCTCGTCGGGAAATAACACCCTCAACGGAGGTGCAGGTAACGATCGCTTGGATGCTAGCGGTTCAACAGGTGATAATCTCCTAGATGGAGGCGATGGCAATGATACTCTCACAGCCTTTGGTGCCTTTGGTAAGAACACACTCAAAGGTGGTAATGGCAATGATATCCTTACAGGTGGCAATGGTAATGATACCCTCTATGGAGGAGCTGGTAGTGATACCTTTGCTTTCAATAGTTTCAATGAAGGTATTGATACTATTTCTGACTTCAAGACCACTGATGACTTGATTCGGGTATCAGCTGCTGGTTTTGGTGGTGGATTATCAACACCTTCACTTTTAGTTAGTCAGTTTACCATCGGAACATCTGCAACCACTAGCACTCAGCGATTTATCTACAACAGCGCTACAGGTGGACTGTTCTTTGACCTTGATGGTAGTGCATCTGGGTTTACTCAAGTAAAATTTGCACAACTAAGTGCTGGATTGTCACTAACCAAAGACAATTTTGTGATTGTTTAATCCTTATTGCACTGTGCCATCAGCAAGCGGTACTATTTGCGAGGTGCTATTTTTAGCATCTCGCATTTGATGGATAAATCTCTTCTGCCCTGTGTCCTCTGCCTTACTTGATAAAAGCACGGTAAAGTAATAATTGTTCTCTAAGAAGTGCGATGCTTGGGTTGGGCTGCGCCTACGGATTTTTTAACCAATCCTCAATTCTCAGTTCTTTTTACTTTGAGCGAAGCAACCATGACCAATTATACTCTTCAAGCTAGTCGAGAATGGTGGTCGCAACAATGGCTAGATTTACTCGATTCTTATCGCTTTAAAAAGCGTTTGGAACGTGCTAGAAACTATGCGCGTCAAGGAAATGTTTTAAGCATTGAATTTAAGGGTGCAAAAGTATTGGCTAGGGTACAAGGTAGTGAAGTCGAACCTTACAAAGTTTCTCTTTCCCTGGAACCTTTTAGCGATGAGCAATGGGGTTATGTCATTGAAACTATGTCTCAAAAGGCAATTTTCGCTGCCAAGTTGTTGGCAGGGGAAATGCCACAAAATATAGCAGAAGTGTTCACAGCTAATGGTCTTTCTTTATTTCCCTTTACCCTTTCTGATGTCCACAGTAAATGCTCTTGTCCTGATAAAGCCAATCCCTGTAAACATATTGGTGCGATATACTATCAGTTAGGCGATCGCTTTAGTGAAGATCCTTTTGTACTATTTCAATTACGCGGACGCACCAAAGAGCAAATTATCAGCGATTTACGGCAGCTACGTAGTGGCAAGATTCAAGCCGACACCTCAGAAACACCTGATGTTCAACAGTCAATTCCTGACAACAAATACTCGGTAAAAATTGATTCTTTCTGGCAATATAATGAGCCACTAGAGTCATCTTTAGTAGTAATTGTACCCTCCAGTAGCGAGACAGTATTAGATGTATTAGGAGCAATTCCTCTAGCGAAAGAAGAGGAAAATTTAGTAAATTCAACTTCCAGCGATCTGGTAATGAAGTATTTGAATACGGTTTACACAGATGTCAGTCAGAAAGCTGTTTTAGCAGCAATGAATGTGGGAGGAAGCTGATATAATTTTAGATTTTAGATTTTAAATTTTTGATTGAATTCAGTCAAAATTTAAAATCTCAACAAAGTCTTAATTTCTTGAAATTGATTTATGCATAAAAAATCAATACCCTTGGTTTCAACCTAAAAGTATTCATGTAGAGACGCGATGAATCGCGTCTGAAAGATCAGTTTTCTTTGCTATCTAGATTGATGCATCAAGCCAATCCAAAAACCAAAAATTTTTTATTGTCCAAACTCAAGCCTAGCCTGTTCTACTAAATCACCTGTAACAACCTCTTGCTGAGCTTGACGAGCCAATGCCTCAATTCGAGCTTTCGCTTGAGGACGGACAAAAAAGGGAATATTTTGCAACTTTTCTTTAGCTTCATCTGTCCAACGCAAAGCATCGATAAAATTTGAATCGCTCATAGTATTAATGACCTTGGTAGATTTTGAAGAAGAATTCAGAAGTCAGAATTCATGAGTCAGAATGAATCAGTGGGGGATTCAGACCCACCACTGAATTGTTGCACCACTAAATATGCAGATTTAGTGGGGGTCTTAAACCCCTGGATTCAGACGCTCGAGTACTCGCTAACGCTGCGCTATCCACCAGTCGCACAAAAAACATTGCTGAATTCTGGCGACTGACGCCTCTATTCTGTTTCGATAAAATTTTGCATTGAGAATTTCTTTCGTCCTTCCCGTAGGTGCGACTCCGTTGGAGACTCGCGTTAAATGTAACTAGGTTGAGGCTAGAATTACCTCGCCTTTAGGCAGGGGGTGCGATTCGTTCACTCGAAATGAGTAGAAATGCTCAGGGATGAGTGACATTTGAGAGATAATCCTATTGGGTTGAGTTCGCACTTTAATCTCTCTCAGATGATAACTGAATAACCATGAG
>JAESFX010000308.1_pt1 | contig 23842 bp, 16 predicted proteins | sample 9269501 | NCBI WGS metagenome assembly JAESFX01 (sample SAMN14515570, study PRJNA621655) | algae metagenome | isolation source: Desmonostoc geniculatum HA4340-LM1 and co-occurring heterotrophs from cave... | place: USA: Maniniholo cave, Kauai, Hawaii | collected 2009-07-28
GGGTGAGCATCTCTTGCCAAATGTTTCAAGATTTGTAATTCTACATCCATTGCCCTACTTACCTTTCAGGGTTTTATTTTTTTATTCTTTTATTCAGAATACCCGGAAAGTGACAGAAGAGGGGTAAAGCTGTTTTCATCTGGTTTGGGTCGTAGCCCGGTTGTAGTTGCACCAAGCCGACACTGACACCGCTGGCTTCTCGCCGGGGAAATAATCGCAAAAAGTTTTGGTCGCTGGTGATCAAAGTACCATCTGCAATGAAGGAAGCACCGACTGTAAATAAGCCGCTAACAGTAATTGTCCGCCGTTCTATTTCGGTTGTGACGGTTTTACCCTGGTCAATTTGGGCAAGCGCTTCAGCATAATCTCCTCTGGAAGCGCGATCGAAAAGAACTGTATCTGGTAGCTTCACAGCATCTATTTGTCGATTCACATCCCCTAAGTTAAATACTTGCCGATCGGGATTAACCCCCATAACTAAGATTGTTGTCTTGTCACGTGTTTGAGGATTTTTCCAATCCACAATGTTAATATACATACCTTCCGCTGATTTGACCCCCGGTATATCCATCGCTTGATACAGTCGTCGCCGCGTAAAGGTAGACATATTTGCAAGGTTACGCGCTTGGGGGCTAATTACAAACATGTCAGCCTGCATACTTTGATGTAACCTGGTATTACTTTCAAATAGAGCAGCCTGAAACCCTAACTGCATAAACATCAAAACATCAGCAAAGGCAATACCTGATAATGCTACCAACAGACGACCTTTTTGATGACTCAGTTGCAGCCAGCCAAGAGGAGTTCGGCGCTGGAATTGTTCGATTAATTTCATCATGGGGAGTGGGGAGTGGGGAGTGGGGGCAGAGGGGCAGAGGGGCAGGGGGGCAGAGGGGCAGAGGGGCAGAGGGGCAGGGGGGCAGAGGGGCAGAGGGGCAGAGGGGCAGAGGAGCAGAGGGGCAGGGGGGCAGAGGGGCAGAGGGGCAGAGGGGCAGAGGGGAATGAATAACCAATGACAAATGACAAATGACAAATGACCAATGACAAATGACCAATGACAAATGCCCTTCAAAGTTCAATTACCGTTTTTACTTGCAGATTGGTCAATTTGGCAGCTTTGGCGCTAGATGCTCGATCTAGTCGCACATGGACTTCTACTACTCTGGCGTCAATATTGCTGGAGGGGTCACTGTTGATCAGATTTTGGCGCTGTACTTGCATTCCAATCCAATCAACGGTTCCCTGCAATTCTTTGGGCAAGGAATTGCTTATTACCTTGACGCTTTGTCCGGGTTGCACTTTGTTAATATCACTTTGGTAAACTTCTGCAACTGCATACATCTGGTCGGTTTGACCTAGTTCCACAATCCCATCATTGCCAACGGTTTCTCCGGCTCGTGTATTAATCTTCAAAATTTGCCCGGTTTTGGGAGCGCGGATGTATGCTTGATTTAGTTGCGCTCTAATTTTCTCTACGGTGGCTTGAGCGCTGTCTACTTCTGCTTGGGCGTTGGCTATATCTGTGGGGCGAACTTCAGCGGTTTGGTTGAGGGTGGCTTTGGCTTCGTTAATCTGCTGTTCTAAGGTGGCGAGGGTTTTATCTCGGTTGGCTCTGGCTTCGTTAATCTGCTGTTGTAGGGTGCTTATAGTTCTTGTCTGGGTGGCTTGGCTTTCGATTAACTGCTGAGTGGATGTCTCTGCACTCAAACGTCTGTTATCAACTTCCTGATTGGAAATTGCACCTTGTTTGTATAATGTCTCGTAGCGTTGCACGTCAGCTTCGGCGTTGCGTCTCTCGGCTGCTACACGAGCCACTGTTGCTTGCAAGCTCTGTTGTTGTCCTTGCAATTCTGCTTCTAGACGATTAATTGTAGCTTGCTGAGTTCTAATATTTCCTTCTAGTTCTACTTGCAGACGGTTGACTGTAGCTTGTCTAGCCCCAATTTCTCCCTGTTTGGCTCCCGCTTTCACTTGGTTAAGCCGGGATTTGGCAACTTGAACTTGTTTTTGTGCTTCAACTAAACTAGCTTGTAAGCGATCGCTACTGTCCATAATCGCAATTACTTGTCCAGTCTTGACGCGATCGCCTTCTTTTACTAACAGTTGCTCAACCCGATTCCCTTCATTAGAAGAAGGTGCAGACAGTTTTATAATCTCTCCATTTGGTTCCAACCGTCCCAGCGCTGTTACTGTTTTTACCACTGGTTGCGTTGGCACTGGTGCTTCTTGGCTCTTTTTCGACTGGCTCTGAAGCTGAGTTACCGTGTAAACACTAGCCCCACTGACAATTAAAGATGTAATTATTGCTAGGGCAATCGGCGATCGCACCAAATTTTGAGGAGACTTTAAACCCTCTAACTTCCAGTTTTGCACCATAGTATTCCCCTCCTATTAGCATAAAATTGTACTAAACTGTCTAGTTCATTTTTATGCTAAACTAAACGGACTAGTTTAGTCAAGAGGTTTAAGGTTGGGGACTGGGCATTAGTTTTCGTAATACGTAATACCCAATACCCAATACCCAATACCTAATCCCCAATCCCCAATCCCCAGTCTCCAATCCCCAATCCCCAATCTATTAAAATTGTTTATAAGAAAGGATAATTAATAAATGAGACCCATCAAAGCTGACGAAGTTGAGCGAGATAATTCCGTTGATAAAGTGGAGCAAATTCTGCAAGGGGCGATGCAGGAGTTCCTCCAGCATGGCTATGCTGGCACAAGTATGGATCGGGTAGCGATCGCAGCAAGTGTTTCTAAAGCGACGATCTACAGTCACTTTCAAGATAAAGAAGGACTTTTTAAAGTACTGATAGAGCAACTAGCACGCAAGAAGTTTAACTCTATTTTTGGTACGGAACCTGTTGAGGGAGAACCAGCCGCTGTACTGCGCCAGATAGGAATCAAAGCATTAGAGCAGATGAATAACGACCAAGAACATTGTGCATTTATGCGAGTGTTGATTGGGGAATCTGGCCGTTTTCCTGAGTTAGCACAGATTTGTGTGCGGGCGCTGAATAAACCTGTCCTAGAAGCTCTTAGCCAATATTTAGCTGCTCCTGAATTAAATATACCTGACCCAGAAGCAACCGCAAGAATTCTGTTAGGAACATTGGTGTATTTTCATATCACTCAGGATGTGATGCATGGCAAAGATATTTTACCAATGAAAAACGATCGTCTAATTGATGCGTTAATACATCTAATTAGTAAATGCGCTGAATGAAACTTTGTTGTAGGGAAGGAGGAATACGAGAATTATTAAGAGGCGATAGAGAAGACTATCTGGTAAATACTCATTTAAGGCAACCGATAATCAGTTCAACCAAAGTTCTTGAATTTGAATGTGGTTGAGCCAAATTGCATGGAACAAACCTACTATAAAAATCAAGCCAATAATACTACTAATGCAAGCAACTATCATCTCGTGCTTCCGTATAGCTTTTTGTATCTTCGCGTCTATGATGTCTTCTAATTTTTTGTGTGACATTTAGTTTAATTTGGCTAAAGCAAGAATGATGTGGAACTTAGGTATTTACATCAGCTGGAGTATGTCCGAAAGTTCTAACTTATTCACTTAATTGGTACTAAGCTGTTTGAGCTTAGTACCAATTAAGCTTAGTACCAATTTTTGAAGAAAGGTATACAGAGAAGAGAAAATAAGAATGAACAAAGGTGTAACTAATAAGGCAAGTTTATACAACAATACCTTCTCTGCAAGACGCTACGCGAACGCCGTTTTTTTGTAGGTTGGGTTTCGCTTCGCTTAACCCAACCTACAAATCAAACTCAGTGCTGAGTCCCACTACCGCTAACGCAACTCAGCACTCTTCATTAACTTTTTTGGTAAGATTTCCTGATTGCTGAAGAATTTGGGAAGCCGAACCTCGAACTTTTCTCAGGGTTCAGACAAATTGATAGTATCAAAAGTATCAAATTTTGACGAAGAATTTTCGCAATTTAATTAAGTTTTGATAATTTTTAGTCAGTTTCGATCGTTTTCAACCTGGCTTTGGGCACAAGACCTTGTAAGCATCTACATATTCAGGGAATTTGCACAGTGAAAGCTTAGAGTGAAATGAACAACAGAGTAGACCGAAGGCATGAAGAACATAATGCAATACAATATCTCTGTAGAAAATTCAACCGAATTATAATTTCCGTTGCAGAGATGTTTCGATTGTGCAGGGTTGAGGTTCGAGAGAGAATCCTGCGATTATTGCAAAATTTCCGGTCTAGTGGACTTTGTTGCCTAAAGTTCAGACGCTCATCTGTGAAAATTCGACCTGCTCCTCTACCTGAAAATGAAGCAGAAAGACTCAAAGCAGTGGAGGATTACAATATTCTCGATACCCTGCCGGAACAAGGATTTGATGACCTGGCTGCTCTTGCTGCCTACATTTGTAGCACTCCAATTGCTTTAATTAGCTTAATTGATAGCGATCGCCAATGGTTTAAATCCAAAGTGGGACTAAAAGCGAGGGAAATACCTAGAGAGTGGGCTTTTTGCTCCCATACCATTCTGCAACCACGGGAGATATTAGTAGTTACCAACGCCATCAAAGACAAACGCTTTGCAAACAATCCCTTAGTTAAAAATAATCCCAAAATTCGTTTTTATGCTGGTGTACCTCTAGTTACAGCCAATGGATTTCCCATAGGGACATTGTGTGTCATCGATATTATTCCTCGTCAGTTAAGTGACCAGCAGTTAGATGCACTGCACCGTCTAAGTCGTCAGACCATCGCCCAGATGGAACTCATCCAGGAAATTCGCAACCGCAAACAAGCAGAAATCCAAGGAAGACAGTTATCACTAACCGATGAACTAACAGGTTTGCATAATCGGCGTGGTTTCTTTCTACTGGCTGAACAACAACTGAAAATCGCTTACCGGATGAAACTCTTATGCTGGGTGATCTTCATTGATTTAGACGGACTAAAACAGATTAACGACAGTCTTGGTCACGATATGGGAGATGCCTTGATTGTTGATGCGGGTCGATTACTCAAGCAAAGTTTTCGGAAGTCAGATATTGTTGCTCGCTTGGGTGGAGATGAGTTCATTGTTTTCATCTCCAGCTACTTCAAAGATGCAGAAAACATCCAAGCACATTTGCAAACAAATATTGCCAACTTCAATCAACAGCAAAACTGTAGCTATCAACTTTCCATGAGTATGGGAATACAACGTTGCTCAGCAGACAGCAATATGTCACTAGAACAACTTGTTGCCAGATCTGACGAGTTAATGTATGCTCACAAACGTCTCAAACGGCAATCCGGTTTTTGACACTCCCCGGCGTGAATGCACGGGGATTCTTGGCTCAACGAAACCACTTAAATTAGATTCCTTGCAGCTTAAACAAAAAACCTGCCCTTCAAAGACTCCCTACTCCCCACTCCTACCAATCAAAGTAGCAATTGCTTTGACCAATTCCTCTGGCTCAACGGGTTTGGATACATGGTTTTGAAATCCTGATTCGAGTGCTTGTTGGTGGTTGATTTCTCCTGCATAAGCGGTTAAGGCGATCGCCAAAATCTGTTTGTCTTCGTCTGCCTGCAATGCTTTAACTTGACGCATCAGCATATAGCCGTCTGTTTCTGGCATTCCGATATCACTCACCAGAACATCTGGTTTTGACTGTGCCAAGACTTGTAGTGCTTCTAATGCTGATGCCGCAGCAGTCACTTTTGCTCCAGCCTGTTCTAGCACGAATGTGTGGAATTCACGGGTATCTACGTCATCGTCCACAACTAAGATTTGGATGCCTGTAAGAATTTCAGTCGCAGAAGAAGTATGGGAGCCAGTAATGTTGTTATCTTGTTTTTTACTTAAATTTTTTGGGATTAGCGGTAGCCTGACTATAAAACTAGCTCCTTCCCCTTCACCTAAACTTTCTGCCCAAATCGTTCCTTTATGTAGTTCTACCAAATGACGAACAATTGCTAATCCTAACCCTAAGCCACCAAATTTTCGGGTTGTGCTGCTGTCAGCTTGACGAAAATATTCAAACACATAAGGGAGGAAGTCACGGCTGATCCCCTTACCTGTATCGCTAACAGTAATCTCAGCTTGAGTGTCAACACGCTGGAGTTGAATCTCAATTTTTCCTCCTTCAGGAGTGAATTTCACAGCATTCGATAACAAATTCCAGATTACTTGTTGTAAACGACCGGAATCACCCAAAACTTGCTCAAAAGAAGTATCGAGGGTTTTATGAATTTGAATATTTTTAGCTTCTGCTGCCAAACGGACTGTTTCCAATGCCCCATCGATCGCAACTACTAGGTTGACGGGAAACATGTTGAGGCTGAGCTTGCCTTGTAAGATCCGCGAGACATCGAGCAAATCTTCAATGAGTTGAGCTTGTAATTTAGCATTACGCTCAATGGTGGCGATCGCTTTTTTCGTTGCGGCTTGGTCAAATTCACGGGTTTGTAATAAATTCGCCCAACCGAGAATCGGATTCAGGGGCGATCGCAATTCATGGGAAAGCACCGCTAAAAACTCATCTTTGATGCGGTTGGCTCTTTCGGCTTCGCTTCTAGCAGCTTGCTCAAGTTGTAGCAAGCGATCGCGTTCTGACTCTGCTGCCTTGCGTTCGGTAATATCAATACACGAACCGATGTACCCCAGGAAGTCTCCTTCGGGAGTAAACCTGGGTACGCCTACATCAAAAATCCAGCGATATTTGCCATCAAAGCGCCTGAGTCGATATTCCATTTCAAACCCTTGACAGGCATTAAAGGCATTCGAGTAAGTATCTAAGCAATATTGGAAATCTTCGGGATGCACTCCTTGAGTCCAACCATTGCCCATCTCTTGTTCTATGGTTCGCCCGGTGAAGTCCACCCAAGCTTTGTTAAAATAATCACATAGTTTATCGATGCCAGACATCCAAATCAACGTTGGTGCTGAATCTGCCATTAGCCGAAAGCGTTGCTCGCTCTCCCGAAGTGCTTCTTGGGCTTGTTTGCGTAACCGCAGTTCTTCGTAGACATCACTGATATCTGTCACAAAAATTGATACGCCCTCAGCAAAGGGATAGATCCGATTCTCAAACCAGCGATTCCATCTAGGATAAAAGTATTCAAAGCGAACCACGGTCTGTTCGGCGATCGCTTGATGAACTTGGGTATAAAACTCACTTTCCACCAGATCTGGAAAAACTTCCCAAATGCTCCTACCTAGCAACTCTTCCTGGGAAAAGCCCACAATTTCTGCTACTTGCTCATTGACAAAGGTATAACGCCACTGGCCATCCAACACAAAGAACTGGTCTTGAATACCAGCTAAAACTGTCTCTAGGTGTGCTTTTGCGACTTCAGCCTCAATCCGTAGCTCTTGTTCGCGTTGCATTGCCTCCTGTCTCAGACGAGCCATTTTTAAGGCTGCTTCTACGCGCACCAGCAATTCACGGGCAGAGAACGGTTTAATCAGGTAATCATCAGCTCCGGCTTCTAAACCTTCCACCCGTGCCTCTTCTCCTGCCCGTGCCGACAGCAAAATAATGGGAATTTTTCTTGTCTGCGGATCGGCTCGTAATGCTTGCAGCAATCCAAAGCCATCTAAGGCAGGCATCATCACATCCGTCAGAACCAAGTCTGGCAGACGCTCCCGAACAGAATCCAAAGCAGCTAAACCATCCGGCACTGCTTCCACCTCATAGTGCTGACTTAACAATCGCTTGACATAATCGCGCATATCAGCATTGTCATCAGCTAGGAGAATGCGGGCAGTTCTGGGCAGAGGGGCAGAGGGGCAGAGGGGCAGAGGGGCAGAGGGGATTGAACTTGGCACATTGAACTCTCCCCTGCTCCCCTGCTCCCCTGCTCCCCTGCTCTCCTGCACCCCTGCTCCCCTGCTCCCCTGCTCCCCTGCCTCTTCCGGTAACCAACGCAGAGCTTCTTCTAAATAGGGTGCTGCACCTAAGGCAGTTGAAGTTAAAGTTAGAGTGGCACTAATGCGGTCTGGAGGCAAATGAGCATATCCTGTAGGAATTAACACAGTAAAGCAACTACCTGCCCCTAGAACACTGGTTACTTTGACTGTTCCACCATGCATTTTCACCAATTCTTGCACAAGGGACAATCCAATTCCCGACCCTTCAAAAGTTCGTCCTTGCGCTCCTTTGACGCGGTGAAATCGTTCAAACAAGTGGGGGATTTCTGCTGCTGGGATACCAATTCCGGTGTCTCGCACTGAGAATTCGACGAATGCAGAGGGGGGAGAAGAGGACACGGTGAGTGTTTGTGATAAATAATTCCCTGCATCTCCATGCCCCCACGTCAGAGCGTCCTCTTTCCCCGCGTCAGAGCGTCCCCGCGTCAGAGCGTCCTGTTTCTCTACCCACTGCAAACTCACTGCAATTTTTCCTGCCAAGGTGAATTTGAAGGCGTTAGACAGCAGATTAAAAACAATTTTTTCCCACATTTGGCGATCTACATACACTGGTGCTGGCAGGGGAGGACAATTAACTGATAATTGCATTCCTGCGCGTTCGATCGCTGAACGAAATACACTAGCTAGTTCGGCGGTGAAAATGGCAAGATCGGTGGGTTCGTATGAAGCTTGAACCCGTCCGGCTTCAATCCGCGAGAAGTCTAACAGGCTGTTAACTAGTTTCAATAAGCGCAGTCCATTACGTTGCACCATTTTTAACTGCTCTTGTTCCTTGGGCGGTAGCAGGTTGGCACAATTGGCTAAGGTTTCTTCTAGTGGCCCCAACATTAGAGTTAATGGGGTACGGAACTCGTGGCTGACGTTGCTGAAAAAGACAGTTTTGGCGCGATCGATTTCTGCTAAAGCTTCGGCGCGTTTGCGTTCTTGTTCGTAAGCTTGGGCGTTGGCAATGCTAGCTGCGATTTGAGCTGCAACTAGTTCGATGAATCCTTTATAATTGTCGTCAAACAGCCTGAAGGGGTTTAAGCCAGCAATTAAGATGCCAGCTTTGCCTGTTTGACCGGATGGTGAGATGGGTACAGCCACTGCTTGATGTGGCGTTCGCTCCCATATACCACAAGGTAACTTGCCAAAATCTGCTTCTGAGATTTCAATCAACTTTGTTTGATGGATGGCGATCGCTTCCGCAAAAGGCCAAACTGTATCAGAATCAAAAGCAACTGTTTGGGGAACTGCTATGTGGTTTAGCCCAATGCGGCATGTTCCGGCCAGAAAAACTTGCTCTCGATCTGGCTCGACCAAATAAATCATGGCAAAAGGCAAGTCGTAAGGGTTGGTTTCCAGACAACTCGCACTCAGCGTACAGGCTTCATCAAATGTTCGTGCATCTGCTGTTCTAGTTGCTAATTCCCGTAACAATTTTAACTGACGCTCACCAATGATGCGTTGTGTGTCGTCTGTGTTGGCGCAGATGATCCCACCTGTGTCACCCTCATCATTGGGAACCGGGCTATAGGAAAAAGTGTAATAAGTTTCCTCTGGGTAACCGTTACGCTCCATAATTAGCAGTAGGGCTTCGTCGTAAGTGCCCTCGTTTTTGAGCATCGCTGATTCTGCTCTGGGCCCAATCTGATCCCAAATCTCCCGCCACACATGGGAAGCTGGCTGGCCGAGTGCTTCTGGGTGTTTGCCGCCAATAATAGCTTTGTAAGGATCGTTGTAAAGGTTAATGAGTTCTTCGCCCCACCAGACAAACATCGGTTGGCGAGAAGTTAGCATAATCCGCACAGCAGTTTTCAAACTCTGCGGCCAATGCTGTGTTGGACCAAGGGAGGTTTTAGACCAGTCCAGTTCTCGCATCCGCGCACCCATTTCATGGCCACCAAGAAGAAAATTGCCGTCAGCGTTGCTTGCTGACGTTGACTGGTTTTTCATTAGTTTCTCAGGGTTAGTCATGGTTCGGGTACAAAACTACAGTTGTGGACATCTCCTGGTCAAAATCCTTTTATGGTTGAGCCAAAACACTATTCAGTGGGGGTTTTGACTGGGAACTCAGCAGCGTCAAACAAGCCTACTCTTTTTCTTGAAAGTATGTTGCTTGAAGAATTTTACCTCCATCGCCCAACTCATTGAGTAGGGTATTAATACGCTGCATTGCCAAAGGAGAAGGTGTAGTGCGTCCATTTTCCCAACGGTTGATTGTCGGGAAAGTGACATCAAACTCGGCAGCAAATTGTTCTGGAGACAGATTTAATTCTTGCCGCAGGGCAGAAATTAGTTTGCCAATATTGGGTTGTTTTGCCACAATAGGCCTCTAGTGTGAGGCATATAAATTAAACTTGATAAAGCTCTATATATTTAAGTTTTTACGATAGAGTGTTATTTGCCGTCAATTATTCTTCAGATAGAGATTGTGATTTCAGGAGGTTTTTTAATTAATTAGGATAGACGAGCCGATGTAGTGCGATCGCTCCCCAAAATTCGATGTCAAAACTCATCAACAGCCCAATTCTACTGTATTTCGCAGTCCAACAAGCTTTATTTCTAACTTGGAGATTTAGTTTATCTACTTTACTTTGCTGAATTTTTTTGTCAATCATTACCTGAATTTAGCGATTTATTCAGACAGATAATTTACCATTAATTTAATTTATGCTTTTAACAACCAAGAGCATTTGATTATATTTCAAAATTTGTTTAGTATCAAATTACGAAAGATTTTAAATTGCCAAATTTATTTGAGACCCAAAAACAACTGATTATTCCAAAGTAACAACGACTGTTAACAATAAAATTTAACCCAAGATTCAGTCATTATTTCCAGAGCAAACTAATGCGAACTTCTGCAAATAAGATATATGAACTAGATGCAATTTCTCAACAGGCTTTGAGTCAGAAAACAATCAAACTGTCTCAAAGCGATATAGAAATTAGCACTCCAACTTTGTCTAGAAACTTCCTAACTGCAATGGGCATAAAATTTTTCCAAACTACCATAGTGTTATTAGTACTTTTGATCGAGTTAGCAGTTGCTTCTCCCACTTGGGCAAAAACAGCACCATCTCCTGACTACTTTGAAGTAGGTCAAAAAGTCATTTGGCTTTACAAGGCTCGTGGTGATTCTACTGTTATCCAAAGAATTCCCGCAGAAGTAGTCAAGTTAGGTTCCAAGGAAGTGCAAATCAAGGTACACAAAAATAAAAACGAATTTGTGAATCGTTGGGTAAATCCAAACAAGCTGGAAAATTCTCAACAATAAAGTTCAGATTAGCCAAAAACCCTCATGTAGAGACGCGATCGATCGCGTTTTCCGCCGCCAATTATCTGTTTGAGGACTAACCCTTTCAAGGTTATACCGATTCAAACAATCTTTGCAACACATCGATTGTAGGCTAGCACAGCTGTGCATTGGTGTCAACTTAAGCTCAAATGCTTGTCCCACATACGCTTTACCCCACCCTAACCCTCCCCTTGTAAAGCAGGGCTGATTCATTCCCCAAAGAGCTTTAAAAATCAAGGGTTCCAGCGATTAAAAATTAGTTATTTTGTTACTGGCGTGCCGATGAAACCAACTATTTTACTGATATTTCAGTGCTTAAATGTTCATCTCTTCGTCACGCTTACTTACAATTTTCTTGCTAACCATCTTGACAAATCCTGTTTGAAATGGAATGAAACAGCTCTGCCCTTAGAAAGGGGGGAAACAAGAAATCCAGTTCCCTCCCCTTTATAAGGGGAGGGTTAGGGTGGGGTAACGCGGTGAGTAACCATAAGTGAATGAAGGGTTTCACGTTAAGTTGACACCAATGCTCCATAAGTTGCACTCACAAGAAGCAATGAAAATTTCTTTTCCCTACTCCCTATTTTCAAAGCAGGTCTACTGTTGATTAGAATTTTCCAAGTCTGCAAGTTCTACTTTACTGGACTTGGAGTTTCCCACCCAAGCAAGACACAACTGACGGAAATGATCGCCCCGCACCTCAAAATTCGGGTACTGATCGAAACTCGCGCAAGCAGGAGATAGCAAGACTACAGATGCTTGATACTGCTTAGCTAATTGGGTCGATCTGGGGATTGCCCTTTCCATAGTTTCCACAATTTCGTAAGTAGAATATCCTACTTCTTGCAGCCGTTGGGCAAATGCCGGCGCAGCAGAGCCAATTAATAACACAGCAGCAGCTTTGTTTTGAATTTGTGCTAGCCAAGCAGTATCATCACCTGCTTTCGCTTCTCCACCAGCAATTAAAATCGCTGGACTGTTCACCGATGTCAAGCCAACTTCCGCAGCATCGTAGTTGGTGGCTTTGCTATCGTTAATAAAATCAATACCTTCCCAAGTGCAAATATGTTCCAAACGATGGGCAACCCCAGGGAAGTCACTAATTGCACGAGCGATCGCATCGCTATTAATTCCCGCCAACCGCGCCGTTGCTACTGCCATCAAGAGATTTTGCTGGTTATGTTCTCCCACCATCCGCAAAGCTGATACTTTCACAATCGGTTCTGGTGCAGAGGTAGCAGTTAGCTTTTCCACAACCCAGCCATCTTCAATATAAAAGCCTTTTTCGCTAATCAGGAAATCTTTTCCTTTGACACTCGTCCAATAAGCATTCGGCCAAGCACTCAAACCTAGCTTGCTCAAGTAAGCATCATCGCCATTAAATACTTGTAACTCAGACTGCCGTAATAACTTAGCTTTAATATTGTAATAATTCTCTAAAGTTTTATGCCGCGCCAGATGATCCGGTGTGAAAGTCGTCCAAACACCGATGCGGGGTGCAAGAGACGTTGAAGACTCTATTTGATAGCTGCTAAGTTCGGCAATTATCCAATCAACAGAATTTTGGATTTTAGATTTTGGATTTTGGATTGGAACTTCCTCCTCTGCTTCCCCTGCTCCCCCTGCTCCCCCTGCTCCCCCTGCTCCCCTTGCTCTTCTTCCTCTCCAAGACAAGGCAACTTCACAGGCGGCGTAGCCAATGTTACCGCAAGCTGGTGCGTCTAAGTCTGCTGCTTGGAAAATGGCAGCAATTAAAGCTGTGGTGGTAGTTTTGCCGTTAGTACCAGTGATTCCTACCCAAGGTAGAGGTTGCAAATGTCTCCAAGCGAGTTCCATTTCGCCGATGGTTTCAATCCCTAGTTCCCGTGCCTGATTTAATACAGGAATATCCCAAGGCACGCCGGGACTGACGACTATTAATTCTGGTGAATTGGCATCATTCAAATCTGGGGATTGACCTAGTTTAACGGTTATTTGTTCGGCAGCGAGTTCTTGTTGTTGTTGCAGAAAGGTGTCGGAGGTGTTGCGTTCAGCTAAGCTCTCTGCGCTAGCGGAATCGCACAGTTCCACCTCCCAACCTTCCCGTTTCAACAATCTCGCCGCAGCAACACCGGACTTTCCCAATCCTATTACAGTAGCTCTAGGCATAGATTGCAGCAGAGGTCCCTGGTTAAGCACTCCTAATACTAACGTTTATTGGCAAAAATTACACAACTTTTTGTTGACCTATGCTACAGATTTTTGACGATCGCCCCAAAATCAGCCAAAACACGGGCGTGATTGCGAACTAATCCCAGCAAATGTAATCGATTACGCTTAATTTCTGGATCGGAATCCATTACTAAAACGCTATCTGGGCCGTCAAAGAAGTTACTAACTGTGGGAGCAATTTTTGTTAAGGCTGCTACTAACAGTTGATAATTTCTGTTTTCTTGTGCGGCTTGAGTTTCTGGCACTAAATCAACTAAGGCGTTATACAAAGACACTTCCGAAGGCTTTTGGAATAGTTCTTCACGGATTACGGTTGTGGGTTCTAGCTGTTTTGTATCTAAATCACCTTGGGCGGCTAAGCGTGTGGAACGGTTAACGGTTTCGTAGATGCTATCTAAAGTGCCATTATTGCGAATTTCTTGCAGATATAAGGCGCGATCGCGTACATCTAATAAATCCTTTAATGCCCGTTCTGTATATTCTGGATCGTTTTCTCCCAAAACTGCATTCACCAAGTCATAATCAATCTGTTTTTCTTCTTGCAATAAAGTACGGATACGTTGTAAGAAAAATTCTTGTAATGCTGTGGTTAATGACGCCAGATCTTTGTGATATTTTGCTGCAAAATCTGTGGCTATTTGCAACAGTAAATCGTCTAATTTTATTGGCAAATTCGCAAACCAAGTAATTTTCACCACTGCATTGGCAGCACGGCGCAAAGCAAAGGGATCGGAAGAACCAGAAGGAATTAAACCTAAACCAAAGATACTTACCAAAGTATCTAATCTATCCGCTAAACCGACTATTTGACCTGTGAGTGTTTCAGGTAAATTATCACCGGCTCCCGTTGGCAAGTAATGTTGAAAAATTGCCTTTGCAACTTCGCTATCTTCACCACTGGCTAAGGCATATTTTTCTCCCATAATGCCTTGCAGTTCGGGAAATTCATACACCATTTGGGTGACCAAATCGGCTTTACATAATAAAGCAGCACGGTGGATTTTTTGGCTTTGATTTGCTGCTAATTCTAATTGACTAGTTATTTGCTCGGCAATCTTAACTACTCTATCTACCTTGACACGTAAAGAACCCAATTCTTCTTGGAAAGTGACTGTTTCTAACTTGGGTAAAAAGCTTTCCAAAGGCTTCGTTAAATCAGCTTCGTAGAAAAATCTGCCATCAGCTAATCTAGCACGAATTACCCGCTCATTACCCACGGCAACAATATCTGATTTTTGGGGATTGGCATTAGAAATGGTGATGAAATTCGGCAATAATTCTTGTTCTAAACTACCTGATTTAAATACAGGAAAATAACGCTGGTGAGTAACCATAACTTCAGTGATTACCTCAGTCGGTAATTCTAAAAATTCTGGTTCAAATTTACCGACAACTGCGGAGGGATATTCTACCAGGTTGGTTACTTCTTCTAACAAATCAGGGTAAATTACTGTATGTCCACCTAACTTTTCTGCTACTGTACTTACTTGCTGTGTGATAACATTTGCCCGTTCTGCTGGGTCAACGGTAACGTAGGCTTCTTTGAGGGTGGTAACATAATCTGTAGCTTGGGCAATTGTCACAGATTCAGGATGTAAGACGCGATGACCTTGGGAAATGCGATCGCTCTGAATTGTTTTAGAACCATTCACCAACTCTAAAGGCAGCACCGTATCATCTAACAAAGCCACCAGCCAACGAATTGGTCGGGAAAACCTCGCATCGCCATCACCCCAACGCATCAATCGCTTACCTTCCAAGCCCCAAATCCACTGGGGAAAAAGTTCTGTCAAAATTTCCGCCACAGGACGACCGGGAATTCTTTTTTGCACAAACACAAAATCCCCTTTGTCAGTGGGGCGAACAGACAGCGCATCTATTTCCACGCCTTGCTTTTTGGCAAAGCCTACTGCTGCTGGTGTCGGCTGACCATCTTTAAAGGCGGCTTGGGCGGGAGGCCCTTTAATTTCTTCTTCCCGGTTTGGTTGCTGGGATGGTAGACCTTTAATCAATACCGCCAAACGCCGGGGAGTGCCATACACCTCAACACTTTCGCCCTTGAGGCTATTTGCTTCCAAACTTCGGGGAATGCGCTCTTGCCATTGCACTAAGGCATCACTGAGAAAGCTTGCAGGTAGTTCTTCTGTACCAATTTCTAATAAAAACGCAGGCATAGGTCACTGTTTTCAACTTTGCGTAGCTCAACTTTATCAGTTATTTTCAAGCGATGACTCGTGATTTTTAGCTTGAGACGTTCTGTAATCGTCTCTACAACTTTGGGAATACTGAAATTACAACGTTTTTCATCTATTTGAACCACAATCCCCGGTAGGGTAGCACAGCTGTGCTACCCGAAAAATGTACAAATAATTTGGGATATAGCAAAAGCCTTGGCGGTTAGGACATTAACACATGATAAAACCTAGACACAAAAAGACTTTTCACCCAGTCCCCGCTTACAGCAATTTTCAGGTAAATGAACCACACTATTTTTATCTCACGCAAAGACGCAAAGGCGCAAAGGAAGAAAATAAGAAACAAGACTGTGGTCTAAATACATGAAAACTGCTGTAAGGTAATTATTAGATTTCCGAAGTTTCTTGGGAGAACTTCTTATGAATAGTTTTTGCAGATTCCCCATCAGCAGCTACTGTTATGAGATAGTCCATTAAACCATCTGAAAAGGGAAGACGTAGGTGGAAGGTACCATCGGGTTTGATTTTGATGGTGTTACCGCCAATGGCTACGGTTGTATTTGGTTCGGTTGCTCCGTGAATAATCAACTCAGCATCTGCAACAAACCAGAAATCTCCCTCAGGACGACTGAAGACACGAATATTAGCTGAACGTGCTATGGTTAACCATCGATCGCCTTCTGCAAGATAACCAATTTCAGCCATGTAATCACGATCGCTCACGGGAATGGCCACAAAGCGATCGCTTGTTACTTCTTCACATTCATACTGCTGTACAAGTTGGGGAGTTTGATAACTCAGGTCAATGCCAGTCACATCATAAACCCGCACTGCCAATTGAGAACCACCTTTTTGTCGCAGGGTTTGCTTTTGAGTTGGCGAAATATACCATGAGACATAAGCCCACTTGGGAGTACGCGGTGTCAGGACAATATTGCTTTCTTCTTCTGCATCAGCTGTTTGGTTCACCACGGGTAAATCTTCCACGATGGGATCTGGTTCAACAGGACTGAAGACATGCACAATTGCTGAATGGGCGATGGGGAACCAGCCACCACCTTCTGCAATATAGCCAATTTCAGTGATGTAGTCGCGATCGCTGGCGGGAATATTTAGGCTCTTGCTGAGTAATTCTTCACTTTCGTACTCCTCTACAAGCCGAGGAATTTGATAACTCAGGTCGATGCCAGTCACATCATACAGCCGCACTAGCAATTGAGAAACGCCTTGTTGCCGCAGGGCTGACTTTTGGCTTTCGGTAATTTCCCAAGAGACATCAGCCAATGTGTGATTGCGCGGTGTTAGGACAATAGTACTTTCTTCTTCTGCATCAGCCATTATGGGATCTGGCTCAACAGGACTGAAGACATGCACAATTGCTGAATGGGCGATGGGGAACCAGCCACCTTCTGCAATATAGCCAATTTCAGTGATGTAGTCGCGATCGCTGGCGGGAATATTTAGGCTTTTGCTGAGTAATTCTTCACTTTCGTACTCCTCTACAAGCCGAGGAATTTGATAACTTAGGTCGATACCAGTCACATCATACAGCCGCACTAGCAATTGAGAAACGCCTTGTTGCCGCAGGGCTAACTTTTGGCTTTCGGTAATTTCCCAAGAGACATCAGCCAATGTATGACTACGCGGTGTTAGGACAATAGTACTTTCTTCTTCTGCATCAGCCACCATCGGATCTGGTTCAACAGGACTGAAGAGACGCACAATTGCTGAATGGGCGATGGGGAACCAGCCATCGCCTTCTGCAATATAGCCAATTACAGCTATGTAATCGCGATCGCTGGCGGGAATACTTAGACTCTTGCTGAGTAATTCTTCACTTTCGTACTCCTCTACAAGCTGAGGAATTTCATAACTCAGGTCAATGCCAGTCACATCATACAGCCGCACTAGCAATTGAGAAACGCCTTGTTGCCGCAGGGCTAACTTTTGGCTTTCGGTAATTTCCCAAGAGACATCAGCCAATGTATGACTACGCGGTGTTAGGACAATAGCACTTTCTTCTTCTGCATCGACTAAACCATTAGCTGTTTCGGCTGCTATCGGGGAATTATTAACCGTGCTAGCCCAAGCTCCAATTCCTGCCCCAGCTGCCAGGGCAGCAGCCCCGGCAAAATCTGGTGATTCTTCCTCTAAATCTACAGTGGGTTCAGCTGCATCTGCTACCACATTGAAGGCATCTTCTGGCAATTCTGACGGTGGGGCTGTTTCTGCCGCAGGTAGTTCATCTGCTACCACCTCGCCGGACTCTGATAACGCTGTATCCTCAGTTGAGGTGATACTTTCTAGCCACTCCAATTCTGCCTTGAGTTCTTCTTGGATCGCATCTTCGCTAACTTCTGTGTCCCAATACTCAAAATCAGAAGTTACTTTTGGTACGTCTGACAATTCAGACAGTGGGGTTGTCTCCTCAGATAAAGGCAAGTCCCCATCAGATGTTTGTTCTGGAATATTACCCAGTTGAGGATATGAAGTATTTACAACAGCCGCTGGGGCTTCTATATCCCATGCAACTTCGCCCGATTCCGAATGATTTATTTCAGTGTTATTACTAACCTCAAAAGTATCTTCTTTCGCGTCTGTTTCTTTATCAGCAAAAGTAGACCAGGTAGCTGTTCCGATTCCGGTGGCTAGAGCAGCACCACCCGTTAAAGCTGCGGCTCCCAAGTTGTTATTCTCTGATAGAGCTACGCTTGGGGTTGTGCCATTAGTTGCCTGTTGTAGACTAGCATTCTCTGTCAGGTCAGATGATGTTTGATCATAAATTTGAAAAGGAGTGCGATTGGGGGTTTCCTCTTCTTGCAAATCAAGGGTAGTGCTAGGATTGACCGCAGTTTCTACATCATCTGTGCTGGGTGGATAAGGATTTGGTTGTAGTGAGTTGTCTGTTTTCCCAGGCAGGGACGGCCGTCTGCCAAAAAACCACCAGAGCAAGCCTCCAGCTACAGTGGTAACGAACAAAGGTAAGAGCAGCCAAAATGGTGTTTCTTTATTGACAATTGGAGCTTTTTCTGGTTCGGCAGGAGCTACAAAAGGCTTTTGCTCAAATACAGAAGTAGTTGCATCGGGGGAAGTTGTAGCAGTGGGTGTGGTTTCTGTACTGGGGGAACCTGTGGCAGCAGGTTGTGATACGCTGGCTGCGATCGCAAGAGCTTCAGCAGTTCTAGCTTGTTCTATGGCTTCTTGTCCTGGTGATGCAAGGGTAAAGCCGAGAAAACTTGCTGTGCCTAAGCTGGGATTTTTTTTGTAGATGTAAACTAATGGTTGCGAGAAGGGATATTTGGCATCATCTGGCAAGGTTTGATGTAATTGCAAAACTCGCACACCTTCTAACTTCGACACCTGATTAGCTAGTACATAGCTAATGCCGTCATTGCCCAGTTGTTTAACGATTTCGGCGGTGTTGTCGTCCGTTAGTTGAGTAGCATTTGCTCCTGTAGCAAATTTAGCAGCTTTAAAGGCTGGGTAATCACGAAAAGTATCACGAGTATCGCTTGTTTCGGGGCGATCGATTACCCGAATCTTCGCGTCGGGGCCGCCTAATTGTGACCAATTCGTAATTTGTCCCCGGAAAATCCGGGCAAACTGCCTACTAGTCAAACTTTGCTTAAAAGGATTCTCTGCACCAACCACGATCGCAATTTTTTCCCGGCGCAAGCGGACTTGTTCCAGTCCTAGTGCTTTTTCTGCTGGCGTTAAACCACGCCCGATTGCTGCTATGTCAATTTTGCCATCTAGCAAGTCTCTCAGTGCCGTATCAGTTCCATTGGCAGCAATTTCAACTTTTGTGCCCGAAAACTGTTTTTCAAAATTATCTTTGAGACTTTGGTTAATTGCAGTTAAGCTACTTGAACCATCAATTCGTACTGTGGTTCCATTTTCCACTGTTTGCGGCAGTGGGAAAGACGGAGTTTCAGGTGCAGATTGTGCCAGTATGGGTACTGAAACTACCAGAGCAGTTGCCATAGGGGTCGTAGCTAAAGCAACCCATAATACCAGCTTGACTATTGAAGTATCTTTTTTTTCTTGTTGCCACATAATGCCCGTTATTAAAGTAAAAAATAGAAAGCCTGCCAGCCCTAAATCGCTATGTTTTTCAGGATTATGGAGGAGACGCGCTAATTATACATCTGAGTTATCTTTACTTCTAATTACTTCAACGTACTTACATTGATTTATACTTTGATAAAGCTTGTGTAGCACGATGGTTTATACTGTAACTGCAAGAATCTGTTTACTATAAATTTTTCCAATTTAGATTGCAACTTATACCAACTTGGTAGCTGATGGTGACAGTTATGAATTATTGAATTACTAAAACTGGTAAAGTGTAGCAAATTCAATATTATTTAACAATTAGGGGCGCACAGCTGTGCGCCCCTACCATGTTCATCTATGCTTAATTATTTTTTCTGTACGTTACCTGTGGGAGAACCGCTATATACCTTTGAGATAACAATGGCAATCTGGTTTATCGATGAGTGATTCCACCAAAGCATTCAGCGCAGTTGCAGCTAAAGCGCCGCCTCCCAAAGTTCCTTCAACTGTAATATAAGGTATTCGTTGTTGCATCAGTTGTCGCTTGGCGGCAGGAGCGTGGCTAAAGCCGATGGGCATAGCGATTACAAGTGCAGGCTGAATTTTTTGATTGGCCATCGCCACGGAAACTTCTAGCAGCACCGAGGGAGCGTAACCAACTACCAGCAGACAACCTGGAGTTACTTGTTGCAATTTTTCTCGCCATTCTTGCTGCTGCCAAAAAGCAAGTTCCGCTTCTGTGGCAGTAGTAATATGAGGATTATCAATCAGAGTTTCAATGCGACATCCCAAGTGAAATAATCGAGTTTGATCCAAAGCAGCAGCCACCGTTTGGGTATCGACAACAATTTGACAGCCAGAAGATAAAGCTTTTCGACTAGCTGCGATCGCATCTCGACTCAATTTGACAAAGGATACCAAACTCACATCGCCACAAGCCAAAACCAACTGAGAAATTAAATATTGCTCAATTTCCGAACGGTGAGATAAATCAGGTAATAAACGTTGTAGCGATTCCGAAAAAGCTTCCGAGTGCGTATGAATTTCGGCATCTAAACCACTCCACAATTTTTCCAGTCCCCCCAATCCAACTTGGGTTTCCACATCTAGTAACTTCAGTTGTGCTAAGACTTCCGCCTGCATAATTTGACAATGGCGATCGCGTCCCAATAATCCTTCTAATGCTGATGCAGTTTGTCGCAGTTGGGAAATTTGTTGCATCACCGCGCGATATTGCTGTTGAAGTTGCACCATCAGGTTTTGATTTGTATCCGCCTCTGGTTCCACTTCCAAAATGTGGCGGATATGATTTAGCTGAAACCCTTGTTGTTTGAGTGCGACAATTCGCTGCAACCTCAGAACATCTTTTTGGGTGTAGAGACGATAATTACTTGGCGATCGTACTGGTTGCGGTAATAATCCTAGTTGATGATAATGCCGCACCATCCGCGGAGTCAAACCACCACCTACTGCTTCTGTGAGTTCTTTAATAGTTAAACAACCAGCATTCATAATTTATTCCAAAAACGGCAAAATTCTTTGTAATTCTCCACAAATGCCACCAACACTATCAACTTATCTCAAGTATTTTGAATTCAAAGTTTAGTATTAATGTATATTTTCAGTACGACCAATTGTTAGACAACAATAGCTATGCTTGAATTTCAGGGGATTTCATTCATTGTCACTCAGGAGCCACTGTACCCTGTTTCTACCCAAGAACTTTTAGTAGTTGAGGAAAAATTACAAGTTTTATTTGAGCCACTAATTGTAATATATGAGAACTTAGCGATCGGGTAAGTCATATTAAACAATGGAGATATAAGCTTATTATGGAAGAATCAGTGAATTGGGAAAAAGATGAAGTTTTAGAGCGAGTCTAAACGTGGCCTAAGATCCTTGTTGCAGCAAACGGTATAAGGTTACTGCTTTTAAAAAACCCTCCCAGAACGCGGATAAACATCTAACTTTGCGTACCTTTGCCCTTCCCTCAGCGCCCCTACCCTGCGGGAAGGCGTTCGCGTAGCGTCTCGTAGAGAAGCGCCTATGCGTTTCAAAATCATTATAAAGCTTGACATTAACATTGATGTCAAGCTTTAGCCTGAGAGAGTCCCTGTAAATTCACCTCTCATGCTTTACCCCCAACGTTTCACCCAATTCACCAGAGAACACGCAGATATCTTAGCAGCCCTAGTTTGTGGCTTCCTGTTATTTCTCGGATGGTTCGCCTTGCATCTCGGCGCTTTGGAATTAGCGCTGCTGCTACTACCTGCTGCTTATGTAATTGGTGGTTACGAAAGTGCGCGGGAGGGACTAACTACCCTTTTCCAAGAAAAAGAACTCGATGTAGATTTGCTGATGATTGTCGCCGCCCTTGGTGCTGCTAGTCTCGGCTTATGGCGGAGAGAATATCATTTAATTATTGATGGGGCAATTTTGATTCTCATCTTTGCCATCAGTGGCGCACTCGAAGGCTACGCCATGCAGCGAACTGAGCGCAGTATTCGGAGTTTGATGAGTTTGACGCCAGATACAGCAAGGGTTTTGCTTCAGGGAAGGGAAGAGGAAGTTCCTATTAGTCAACTAAAAGTTGGTGATGAAATTGTCGTCAAACCTGGAGAGTTAATTCCTACAGATGGAATTATCGTGTCTGGTTACAGCACCATTAATCAAGCTGCAATTACAGGCGAGTCTTTACCCGTGGAGAAAACAGTGGGCGCAGAAGTGTTTGCCGGTACACTCAACGGCTATGGTGCATTGCAGATTAAAGTCCACAAACCAGCCCAAAGCAGTTTAATTATGCGGGTGATTCGTTTGGTGGAACAGGCGCAAACACAAGCCCCTCCTTCCCAAGAATTTATCGATCGCTTTGAAAAAGGATATGCCAAAGTCATTGTAATAGCTGGGATATTACTGGCAACTTTACCGCCATTCCTCTGGGGTTGGGATTGGGAAACTACTATTTATCGTGCCCTTACTTTCTTAGTGGTAGCTTCTCCCTGTGCGTTGATGGCTGCAATTATGCCCACCCTACTTTCAGGAATTGCCAACGGTGCAAGACAAGGGATTTTGTTTAAGAATGGCGCACAGTTAGAGAAGATTGGCAAAGTTCGAGCGATCGCATTTGATAAAACTGGTACTCTCACAACAGGACAAGTGCAAGTATTCCAAGTCGTTTCAGCTAGTAAATACACACAAAATGATGTATTAAAAGCCGCTGCAAGTGTGGAATCATCTTCCGAACATCCCATCGGTAAAGCAATTGTGCAAGCCGCTGCTGATTTAAATTGGGCTGGTGCAGTCGAAGTGCAAGCCATACCTGGACAGGGAATTGTGGGAATCGTCAAAGAAAAACAGCTGATTGTCGGAAATGTCACTTTTGTGGAGCAGTATGTCACAAATTTACCCGAAAAATTGCAGCAAATGGCTCAATCTTTTGAGCAAGAAGGTAAAACTGTGGTTTGGGTAGCACAGGGGGCAGAGGTGATGGGTATCATTGCCATTGCAGATGAGGTGAGAGTGCAAGCAGCCGCAACCATAACCCGTTTAAAGAAACTGGGAGTTGAACAAATTGTTATGTTAACCGGAGATAACAAGGAAACTGCCCAGAGTGTCGCCAAAGCAGTAGGAATTGAGTGGGTGTATGCTCAACTCTTGCCAGAAGATAAGCTCGACGTTATTCGTCATTTACAACAAAAGTATCAAACTGTGGCAATGGTAGGCGATGGCATTAATGATGCACCAGCTTTAGCGCAAGCATCTGTGGGTATAGCAATGGGAGTATCCGGTAGCGATGTGGCATTGGAAACCGCAGATATAGTACTGATGGCAGACAAGTTAGAAAAAATTGCCGTGGCGATACATTTGGGTAGGCGATCGCAATCCATAGTTAAACAGAATATAGTTGTAGCCTTGGGTTTTATTGTCTTGCTTTTAGTGGGCAACTTTCTGGGAAATATTAACTTACCCATCGGCGTCATTGGCCATGAAGGTTCCACAATATTAGTCACCTTGAGTGGTTTAAGATTGCTCAAATAAACTACTCTTCTTTTTTTTCCCGCCTCCTCTAGCTTACCCCTCTTCTGTCACTCTCCGGCATTAGCAAGTAGTAACTAAGTGAAATTATCCAGAAGCATAACAGGGTTTAAATTGATTCATTTCACTAATTAATTGATTGAATCCCAGCAATAAATT
>JAESFX010000309.1_pt1 | contig 23795 bp, 14 predicted proteins | sample 9269501 | NCBI WGS metagenome assembly JAESFX01 (sample SAMN14515570, study PRJNA621655) | algae metagenome | isolation source: Desmonostoc geniculatum HA4340-LM1 and co-occurring heterotrophs from cave... | place: USA: Maniniholo cave, Kauai, Hawaii | collected 2009-07-28
ATTACCAGAGAAAAAAGTCTGTCAAAAAATAAATTGACAGACCCTTATTCAAGTGCGTCAAAAACGTAGGAGCGACACAGACGCTTGACAGGTTTCGTTCATATCAGTGTCATCTGAGTCCGTTAGAGTTTTAATATCGCGAAAAGGCTGCAAATAGAGTCTGTGCGGTCCGTTAGCGAGAGCAAAACGTTTCCGCTCAGTTGCTCACAATGATTCGACAGTCTCGGGAGAGACGTTATTTGACCGATTTGAAGTCAATCGCGATCGCATGGTGCTAATAAGGTCTCCTGTGTCCGTTACATTTTGAAAACAACGAAAAATGCAAGAATAAGGTCTCTCCTGTCCTTTAGGGAGCAGATTCGCACGATTAAGACGTTCAAGCACTTTGAACTTATGAAGCTATCTTATGAAGCTATCTTATGAAGCCTTCTTATGAAGCCTTCTTATAAAGCCTTCTAATGAATCCATAAGCCATCTTATGAATTCTTAACTTATTCAACGCAGAGGAGAGATGCAATCATGACAACGATAAATCGCAGCACCGTGCAGTGGGAAAGAATGCTGCCGGCGGAATTCAGGGACGCGGTGGCCAAACAGCCCGTCGTGTTTCTCCCGTTAGGGACGGTGGAGTGGCACGGCGAGCATAATGCGCTTGGCCTGGATTCGCTGAAAGCGCATGAGCTGTGCGTGCAGGCGGCCGTCAAGCTTGGCGGCGGCGTCGTGCATCCGCCGGTATACGGCGGCATGGGCGGACTGGATAAGCCGGCTACAGTCATTATGGAAGAGGAGCTGGCATGGGAGAACGGGCTGCTTCGCCCCTGGCTGGAGAAGCTCTGCTACGAGTTTCACCGGATGGGCTTCAAAGCGATCGTGATGCTGACGGGGCATTACGGCCACAATCAGCAAATCGTCGTGAGGGAGACGGCCGCCCGAATGAGCGAGCGGCTCGGCATTCCCGTCTTCGGGACGCCGGAGTACTGGCTTGCGCTGGACGAAGGGTATCTTGGAGACCATGCCGGTATCGGCGAAACCTCGCTGCTCTGGCATCTGCATCCGGAGCTGGTGGATATGGAGCGTATCGGAAATGATCCCGATTACGGAGCAGACGATGTCATTAAGGACGGCTCCTCGGCAGAGCTTGGGGAGCGTTACGCGGCACGGATAACGGATCGCTTGGGCAGACTGGCGGCTCGTATGACGGAGTGGGATGAAGCTACGCTGGATCGTTATATCGCGAGCGAAAGAGCAATCGTCCATGCCCAGACAAAGGGCTGGAGAAACATAGGTCCATGGGAGTTCTGGCGCCATATCGGGGGCTCTCCGTTTGTCCATTACGGCGAGCTGCTAGTAGAAGAGAAGTTCGAAGAAATCGGGGAGCTGGCTCGCAAGCTGGGCAGAGCGGATGCGGAGAATATCCATGCGTAACAGTCATTGGATCTGGCTTGGAGCGCTGCGCGAGGAACCCAATACCTATGTTGATTTCCGCAAGGAATTCCATCTGGCAGAGGCGCCGCAAGGCCCGGTGAAGGTTGCCGTCTCCGCCTGTCAGGAATATATGCTGTACGTGAACGGCGAGCTCATCGGCAGAGGTCCCTCGCCCTGCACGCCGGAATGGCAATATTTCGACGAATATGACCTCAGCGGCAAGCTGGTAGCGGGCAGCAATGTCGTGGGAGCTATAGGCTATCACTTCGGCGATAAGGATATCGTCATCGAGCAGATGCAGGGGCAAGCAGGCTTCCTGCTGGAGCTGGTATGGGCGGGGGGCGAGCTGCTGAGTACGGACGGAGAATGGAGCTGCCGCCGATCGCCGCGTTATGAAACGCGCAATCACCGGATCAGCAAGTGGAGCGGCTACAACGAAATTTATGTGGCGCAGCGAGAGGATGAATGGCTGAAGCCGGGCTTTGCCCTGGATGCCGGATGGGAGAAGGCGGCCGTAATCGCGAGGGCTGATGCTCCGGACAGTCCATGGAAACATCTCATTCCCCGCGAAATACCGTTTCTCCATAAGGAAGAGGTTCGCCCGTCGGCCATAGTACGCGTGGAAAGCAATTATGGCAGCGTGACCGGGGAGGAGCATCTTCTAGCCATAGCATCAGAGCATCGGACGGCTCTACCAGGCGCAGTTAAGCCGGAGCTTGTAGCGGATGCCTCCGTTCCTTATTCGCTCCCCGGCGTTGTATACGATTTCGGCCGGGAGGTGGTTGGCCGCCCCGTCCTTGTCATTGACGCTCCGCAGGGCGGCGTGCTGCGCATCGCCTACGGGGAGTCGCTGGAGCTGCAGTATGTGGATACCTTCGTGCTGAGGGCCGGCGTTCAAGAGCTGTCTCCCTTCGGCCGCCGGGCTTGCCGCTTCATGCAGCTGACCTTTATGGCAACCCCGGAGCCCATTGCCGTTCAATCGCTGAGCTTCTTTAACCAGCACTATGCTTTCAGCAAGGACAGCAAATGGGAGAGCGACGATGAAGCGCTTAATCGCATTTGGTCCATCAGCCGTTACACGACGCTCATGAACAGCCACGACCATCTGGAGGATTGTCCTTGGCGCGAGAAGGCGCTTTGGGTAGCGGACGCGGTCGTAATGGGCAAGGTCATTTATCATCTGTTCGGCGATACGGCTCTCCTGCGCAAATGCTTGCTGCAAGGCGCTAGAATTCAGAACGAGGACGGCTCCATCCCCGGCACGGGGCCGGAGCGCAATGCCATGCTGCTGCCGGACTTCTGCGCGCACTGGCTGCTTGGCGTCAGAGATTATTATCGTTACAGCGGAGATCAGGACCTGCTGAAGGAGCTGCTGCCCGTTCTGCATCGCCTGATGGGATGGTTCGCGGCGGAGCGTGATGGGAGCGGCTTGATAGGCAACGCCGTCCGCCCGGGCTGGTTCTGCTTCATCGACTGGACGACGCATATCGATAGACGGGATAAGGTGAGCGCCATCAGCATGCTCTATTATGCGGCTGCGAAAGCAATGGAGGAGCTATGCGAAGCTGCGGGAGAGCAAGAGGCCGCTGCTGCCTATGCCGAGACGCATCATACACTTGGGGATGCCATTCGGGGACATCTGTGGCTAGAGGAGAAGGGCGCCTACAGCGATTGCATGGACGGAGAAGAGGTATCTTCGCATTTGTCGCTGCAAACCAATTTCCTGGCGGCATGGTGCGGCCTGATGAGTCCATCCGAAATGACTGCGTTTATCGAAACCTATTACGATACAGGCAAGCTCGTTGAAATAAAAGGCGCATTCTTCCAGCATATCGTGCTGGAGGTGCTGGCCGGGCTCGGGATGACGGGGCGCGCGTTGTCGCTTATTCGCTCCTTCTGGGGGGCTATGGCGGAAAGAGGAGCAACAACATGGTGGGAAACCTTTGATCCGTCGTCGCCGTCCTGCACGGTGGCATCAACCTATCAGGGCAATGTACCGACCTACCTGTGGGAAGGACCGCTCCTCAGTCAGTGTCATGCATGGGGGGCATCGCCGGCCTATATGCTGCATCATTTGGTGACAGGCGTGAATGTGCTCCGTCTTGGCGAAGGAATCATTACGCTGACGAAGCCGGCAGAGGAGGGGCCTTCAAGACTGCAAACGGTGCTGCCTACCCGTCATGGCGGGATTGAGGTGGCATGGGAGCGCAAGGACGGAGGGTACACCGGCGCGTGCCGGATTCCGAGAGGGCTGAAAGTGGAGAAGACAGCGGATTATCCGGAAGGCATCGTGATCGAAACGGTAGAGATGGAGGAGCTGGCATAATGACAAGACAAACTAGAAGCATGGAGGAATGGCTCCAGTATTTGAATACGTTGCCCCTCTTCAGCACGCATGAGCATCATCGCGAGAGCCAGTATCAGCAGCAGCTGACGCTGGACCAGCTGATTAACTGGTCTTATGTGGGCTGGTGCGGACCGCCGCCGGAGCCGACCTACGAGGCCAGAGAGCAGTGGCTGGACGGCATCCGGTTCAATACGTATTTCATCTGGCTGGAGCGGGCCGTCTGCTCCATCTACGGCGTAGACGGCATTACGCCGGACAACTGGGATGCTTTGTCGGAGGAGATTTCTGCACGCCACCGCGGAGATCGGGATTATCATATCAAGCTGCTTAAGGAGAAGGCCGGTTATGCGGGACTGCTGGAGGACTGCTACTGGGATTCCGGCAGCGACGTCGGATATCCCGACCTGATTACGCCCGTCTATCGGCTGGACATGTGGCTGCAGGGCTACCATCCCGAGTCCGTGACCAATGAAGGCACGAGCCCGCACAGCTTGTACGGAGAGATAACCGGCTTCGACGACTACGTGCGGAAGATGGAGAACGAGCTTCGAACTCGCCGTCCCGGCATTGCGGCTTTGAAATGCGCATCGGCCTATCAGCGCACCATTAAATTCGAGCCTATCAGCAAGAAGGAGGCAGCAGGCATCTTCGGGAAGCGCCCAAGCCAGTTAAGCCAGGAGGAGCGCAACGCCTTCGGCGATTACATGCTCCATCACGCGCTCGGCATTGCCGCCGAGCTGGAGCTGCCCTTGCAGGTGCACACCGGTTTGGCCAAATTAAGCGGCTCCGACCCGCTGCTGTTCGAGAGCGTAATCGCGAGCCACCCCGGCAACAAGTTTGTGCTGTTCCATGGCGGCTTCCCTTGGGTGTACAATACCGCGGCGCTTGCCCACAACTACTCAAACGTCGTCATTGATATCAATTGGCTGCCTCTGATCTCCACCTCTGCGGCAGCCGAAGCGCTCCATGTGTATATCGACGTGCTTCGCGACAGCGGCAGCATCGGCTGGGGCGGGGACACCTGGACCTCCGAGGAAGCCGTAGGCGCAGCCATGGCCTTCCGTCACCTGCTGGCGCGGGTGCTGTCGGAGAAGACGAACAGAGACGGCTGGCGGATAAGGGACGCGGAGCGAATGGCCGAGAAGATCATGTATCAAAATGCGGAGAAGCTGTACAAGAAAGGAATGTGAGGACAGATGACAACAGAGCAGCAAGCCGTTCCGGATATGCAGCCGCAAACGCTCCACTACAGCCATGAAGGAATGAAGCTGTCGTTCCTCAAGAACGGGGAATCCGTTGTACAGGTGAGTCTCAATACGGATAGCGATTATGAGCACAAGGAGGCGCCCATTCCGTTCCCCGGCTTCCATCTTGGCATTGCTGGACTTCCAAGACTCGTATACCCTGTTCCGCTAAGCGGCTGGAGCTCTCTGCCTGCGGAGATGCGCTGTACGTCGATGAAGCGGGAGGACGATGGGCTTCTGATCCAGTATGTGCACGATGCCCATGGGCTTGCCGTCAGCACGCAGCTGCAGTTCATTCCCGGCGCAGCCGTTATTCGTCAGACAACTACAGTGACTAATATCGGCGAGGAGCCTCGGCTGCTGACCCAGCTATCCTCCGCCTGCGTGAACGGTCTGGCTTCGGACGGCATCCGGGGCTGGAACGACAGAGGGAAAATCAAGGTGCATTATGCCAGACAAGCCTGGCATGGAGAAGGACAGTGGCGCTCGGCGGATCTGGAGGAGCTGGGATTGTACAAGGGCTCCGTCCATCCTCCCTCCAATACCATTCGGCTCTCCTCCGCGGGCTCATTCAGTACAGGCCGATACTTGCCCATGCTGGTGCTGGAGGATAAAGAAACCTCCAAAGTATGGTACATGCAGGTGGAAACCTCGTCGAGCTGGAACATGGAGATCGGGTTCCGCGGCTCGTGGGAGGATGCCAGCGGCAGTCTGTACATGCATGCCGACGGCGGCAGCGAACGCTTCGGCAACTGGAAGAAGACGCTGCAGCCCGGCGAGAGCTGCACGTCGGTCCCCGTTGCTTACGGTTCCATCGAAGGAGACTTCAATGACGCGGTTCGCGAGCTGACCCGTTACCGGCGTGCCGCGTTGAAGCCCGAAGCGGCTTGGCAAGGTGAGTTCCCCCTTGTCTACAATGATTTCATGAACGGCATTTGGGGCTTGCCGACACGCGACAAGCTGCTCCCGCTCATTCATTCCGCAGCAGAAGCCGGAGCGGAAATCTTCTGCATCGATGCGGGCTGGTTTATGGAGGATTCGGAGTCGCCGGTGCAGCGGCTTGGGGATTGGGAGCCCGTGGAGGAACGGTTCGGCGAAGGCGGTCTGCAGGGCGTGCTGGATGAAATTACAAGGAGCGGAATGCTGCCCGGCATTTGGCTGGAGATCGAGATGTGCCATGCGGAATCGTCGCTGCATGCCAAGCCGGATGCCTGGTTCCTAATTCGAAGCGGTAAGCGCATCGGGGGTCCGGACCGGGTGTTTCTGAACTTTGCGCATGAAGAGGTGCGAGCTTACTTCCATGACGTGATCGACCGGCTTGTCTCCATGGGCGTTCGTTATATCAAAAATGACTATAACGACTTTATTCCGCTTGCGGACGCGGGTCCGGACAGCGGCGACGATGGGCTGCAGGCCGCGATGACCGCCTTCTATGGCTACATCGACGAAGTGAGAGCGCGTCATGCCGACCTCATTCTGGAAAATTGCGGATCGGGAGCGATGCGGGAGGATTATGCGGTCTTGTCCCATTTCCACGTGCAAAGCACCAGCGACCAGGAAATTTATCATCAATATCCTTCCGTGCTGCAAGGCTCGCTCGCTGCCGTTCTGCCGGAGCAAGCCGGCATCTGGTGTTATCCGTATCCGCTCTTGTTCCTGGATCAGAAACGCCCGGATATCGTTCGGGACCCCGGCTATCAAGCTGCGATGCGGGATGGGGAGCAAACGATATTCAACCTGGTGAACGGGCTATGCGGCAACATGGTGCTTGCCGGCCATCTATATGCGGCCGATGCTTACAATATGGAGCTGATCCGGGAAGGGACGGAGCTGTATAAGAAGGAGCGGTCCCATATTCGGACATCGAGCCCCATCTATCCAACGGGCTTGCTGAGGATCGGCGACAAGTCCGCTTGGGGCTCGCTGGGCCTGCTCTCGGACAATGGGGAGCGACTGCTGCTCGCGGTATGGAAGCTGGCCAGCCACGACGATTACTTTGATATTCCGCTTGCGGGCTGGGTATCGGAGAGCGCCGTCGTCAGGCAGCTTTATCCCGCCAAGGGTCATGACGCAGGCCTCTACTTCAATCCGCGGAGCCGCAAGCTGACGGTCTCCATGACGGGAGCCTATAAAGCGCGTTACTTTGAAATTATAACGAAGTCATGCTAATGGAAATCCCGCAGCGTACCGGTGGCAACTGATAAAGTCATACGGCGACTGTCCAATTCGGGAAACCGTTTGCAAGCAAAATATGCTACAATAATGCTAATTATTTAACCTGTCGAAGTCATTGGCCTTTGACAGGTTATCTCTATTTACAGACGACAGGGGGACACACCGCCATGCATGCATTCAACTTCAAGACAGCGGCAAGTCTGGCAGCCATCATGCTTCTCTGCGCCGCCTGCTTCGGCGGCGGGTCCAAAGACAAAGAAAGGGAAAGCACACCGGAGCCTGGCATGGACGGTCCCGTCACGCCCTACAAAGAGCCCGTTCGCATGATGGTATGGAGCGGGGTCAACGATATTATGGGCTTTGCCGAAGGCGAGAGCATCGAGGATCATTTGCACACGCGCTATATGAAGCAGGCGCTCAATATCGAGTTTGCGAACAAGTGGGTTGCCGACGGCAATAAGATCGGCGAGAAGGTCAATCTGGACATCGCAAGCAACCAGCTTCCCGATGCGGTTCAGGTCACGTTGGACCAGCTTCATCGGATGATGAGAAATGACCAATTGGCGGACTTGACCGAGGTATGGAACCGCTATGCGACGGACGGGCTGAAAAACAATATGGGTTATCAGGATGGGATCGCCTTCAAGCCGGCCGAGAAGCAAGGACGCATCTATGGTATTCCCTTAACCTATGATATGGGCAACTCCATTGCGATGATGTATATCCGGACGGATTGGCTTGCGGAGCTTGGGCTGGACATCCCCCGTACGATAGAGGAGCTTAGCAAGGTGGCCATTGCTTTCACTCGGGGGGACCCCGACCGCAATGGCAAGGCGGACACGTACGGAATTGCATTTGATCAGGGCGCGGCTGGAAATGAGGCAGGTCTTCCCGGCGGGATGGCGTTTGATGCCATAGCGGCGGCGTACGGCATCTATCCGGGCCACTGGATCGAGCAGGAAGGCGAAGGGCTTATCTATGATTCCGTTAACCCGCGCATGCGGGACGTATTGTCCATCCTCCAGGAGTGGTACAAGCAAGGCGTGATCGATCCCGAATTCGCCGTGAAGGATCTGTCGCGCGTAGGTCAGGATATTCAAAATGGCAAGGTTGGCATCGTGTTCGGTCCCTTCCACTACCCGCTATGGCCGCTGAAGGGATCCCTCGAGAAGAATGCCGAAGCGGACTGGCTCGTCGAGCCCATCCCGACGCTGGATGGCAGCAAGCCCAGACCTAAAGCGCAGCCCTTCGTCGGAAATTGGGTTGTCGTCCGCAAGGACTACGGTCATCCGGAGGCGCTGATCAAAGCCTTGAATATCACGTACATGATGCAAGCGGGAATAGGGGAGCCCGGCAAGTTCTGGGAAGAAGCGGGCAAGGGCGTCTATCGGGAGTTGTCCCCTCATTTATATATGAAGCCTTATCCTTTTGATTCACCTATTCGCAACTTATCGATCGGGAAACAAATTAAGGATGCCATTGATCAAAAGGACGAAAGCTTGCTTACGATGCCGGCAGCGAAGCAGCAGTATGAGAACAACATCAAGTCGGAGGATCGGCTGACCAGCTGGGCCTTCCGCAAAGTATTCTATGATGCGGAGAAGGTGCTCGCGAGCTACGGTAGTCTTCAGTATTCCGCCTTCTTCGACGCTCCGACGCCGCAGATGCAAGACAAGGGAGCGGCGCTTGCCAAGATGGAGTACGACGCGTTCACGCAAATCATTATGGGCTCATCCCTATCCGAATTCGACCGGTTCGTGCAGCAGTGGTCCCAGCTCGGAGGCCGGGCCATCCAGGAAGAAGTCAATATGTGGCAAGCCGGCAAGGAGGAAGCGCCTTGAATTGGCTGCTAACGCCGCTTCGCATGAGGGTGTTCCGCAAGGTTTTTTTCGGTTTTCTGGTTGTGCTGCTGCCGCTTACGGGCATCAACGCCGCCGTGCTCTGGATATCCAGTCATGCGATGGCCTCGCAGGCGCAGGCATCTACCCATTCCAAGCTGCAGTTTTTTATGGATTACCTGCAGGAGGAGCTCCGGAATGTCAATCAGATGCTCGTTGCCTTAAGCAACGATCCCGACCTGCCTTCCGCATACCTGCATCAGAAGGGGACCTTCGATTATGAATTCGTGAAGCTCGCCTCCCAGATTCAATCAAAGATGAAGATCGTGCTGTATTCCAGCGATTATGTGTCGGAGGTATTTCTGATTTTGCCGGAAATTGAGGGACAGCTGTCCGCCGGGAAAGGTTTAAGCGATTTGACGCCTGGTCTGGAGAAGGTGCTGCGCCGCCATTCGGAGTCCGGCAGCCAGATCGCCAGATATATCGACGAGCAGAGCATTACCTACTCCACCTCCGTCATCGACGGAACGGGCTCCAAGGTGCTCTACGTGCTGGGCACGGAAATTTCGCAGCAGCGCATCATTGAAGCCATGAATCGCTTTAACGAAAACAATCAGTACCATGTGTTCCTGGTTGACGATCACAGCGGCAAGATTATAAGCAACGGCGCGTCGCTGAAGCGGGATCAGGCCATTTACAACCAAATGAGAAAGAGCGGCACCACAGACAAAATCAACTACGAGGGAACAAGCTATCTGGTCCAAAGATCGACGGATGAGAACTTTACCCTAATCTCGTATGTGTCGGAGCGCGATGTCATCGCGCCGGTCTTCAACATTCGCAATGTGTTCCTGCTGCTTGTGGCGTCGCTCATCATCTTCTCCGTTATTTATTCCGTCATTGTCTATCACAACATTCATAAGCCGCTGCACCGGCTGGTGCTTACGATGCGGGAGGTGGAGATCGGCAACATGAACGTGTCGCTCGAGATCCGCAACGAGGATGAATTCGGATTTGTGTACAAGCAGTTCAACAAAATGATTCATCAGCTCCGCAGCCTTATTCAGGAGGTGCTGGAGAGCAAGATTCAGACGCAGCAGGCGCAGCTGAAGCAGCTGCAATCGCAGATCAATCCTCACTTTCTGTTTAATTGCTTCTATATCGGCTATCGGATGGCGAAGTCGGGCGAGACGGAGAATGTGGCCAAGCTGTGCAAATATTTGGGCGATTACTTCCGCTTTGTGACGCAGCAGGCGCCGCATGAGGTGCTGCTCAAGGATGAGCTGAAATATACCGTTACGTATCTGGAGATTCAGAAAATGCGGTTTACCGATCGACTTACCTATAGCGTCGAGCTGACGCCGGAGCTGGAGGATGTAGCCGTGCCGGGACTCATCCTTCAGCCGTTAGTGGAGAATGCGCTGCTTCATGGCATCGAGCAAGTGGACAGAACCGGTCATATCGGGATTCGAATGAGTCAGGACGGAGGCGTGATGCGCATTGAGGTGGAGGACAACGGTTCCGGTATGGAGAGCACGGAGCTGATGGCGTTGATGGGGCAGCTGGACAAGCCGAACAACGTCTCGGAGAGCTGCGGCTTATGGAATGTGCATTGGCGGCTGAAGCACCGCTATGGACAGGATGCGGGCTTGGCGCTGGAGAACCGCCCGCAGGAAGGCTTCCGGGCCGTCATCGAGCTGCCCATGAGCAAGCTTAAAAACGGAGAGGCGGAGTAGCATGTACAGACTGTTAATCGTGGACGACGAGCCGCCTATCGCCGAGGGGCTGGCGGATATGCTGCAGCAGGCAGGGCTGCCGCTGAAGGAGATCAAGTTTTATTTCTCGGCCAGAAAGGCTCTGGAGGAATTTCATAAATCGCCTTTCGAGCTGATTCTGGCGGATATCCGCATGCCGGAGATGACGGGGCTTGCCTTTATCGAGGAGGTAAGACGGTATTACCCCTATGTGAGGGTCATCTTCTTGACCGGCTTCTCCGATTTCGATTATGCCCGCAAAGCGATTCAGCTTGGCGCCTCCAATTACTTGCTTAAACCTGCGGAGGATGAGGAAGTCGTGGACAGCCTGCGTGCTGCGATCTCTGAGCTGGATACCCAAATGGAGGCGATGCTGGCGCTGGAGCAGGCCAAGAAGCAGGCCAAGCAGGCGCTGCCCGCCGTGCAGACGGAGCTGTTCCGCCAGCTACTGCAGCAAGGCGCGGAGTTGTCCGTGGCGCGGCTGCAGGAGCAATTTCGGTCCGGCGGCGTACCGCTTTATGCGGCGAAGGCTGTACAGACGCTCATCGTGCGCGTGGATGAATATGGCCGCCGATTCGACCGGGGCGATCTGCTGCTCATTCAGTTCGCCGTTCAGAATATGGTGCAGGATCTGCTGGAGCAGCGCTTTCGCTTCCTGCCCGTTAATCTGGAGGAGTATTCCTTTGTTTACCTCATTCAACCGGATGGCGAGGAGGGAGAGCCAGACAGGGAATATATGAGAGCGCGTCTGTCGGACGCCCAGCAGACGATTGAACGGGTGCTCGGCGTATCGCTCTCCATGGCGATTGGTCCGGAGTTTGTTCCATGGGAGCAATGGCCCGGCATGTACCGCTATCTGCATAGCAGCCTGAAGCTGAATCAGAATACGAATGTGCTGTTTGTTCCGTATGAAGGGATGGAAGCCAGGCCCGTTCCTTATGGACAGCTTAATGAGCTGATGAACGAGGTGACGGCCGCTCTGCAAGCGCGAAGCGAGGAACGGTTTGCCGCCAGCCTCGACGCCGCATTCGGGGCACAGTCAGGCGGGGCGGCAAGCCCCGAGGAATCGGTGCTCCGTTATCTCGGCATCACGCATGCGCTCTCCAACCTGCTTCTGCTGTATAACCTGAGCGAGAGGCTGGATCCCCTTACGCTGGATAAGCTCAGTCATTACTCCAGCCACCGGGACATGGAGGAGCGCAAAGGCTTTTTGCTTCAATTATTCCGCTACATTGCCGACAAGATGAGCCGGATAAGAGAGAATCCGTCCGAGCTGCTGATCGAACAGGTCAAGCAGTATATCGAGGAGCATCTCCACGAGGATTTATCGCTGAACCTGCTGGCCCGGCAGAAGTATGTCAGCCCCTCCTATCTCTCCCGCCTGTTCCACCAGTTGACCGGTGAGCAGATGACGGCTTACATTACGCGACGCAAGATGGAGCAGGCCAAGCTGCTGCTGCAGGATCACCGCTACCGCGTGCAGGATGTCGCAGACAAGCTCGGCTATCAGAGCGCCAACTATTTCTCCAAAGTATTCCGCAAGGCGGTAGGCATCTCGCCGCAGGACTTCCGCGCTTCCTCGCTGTCTAATCCGTAGCGTAGCGGTCGAATCTGACAGCTAAGCTGCTCTCAGTAGTCTCAAATAACAAGTCGCCGCTCAGCTCCCATTACAGGAAGCGAGCGGCGACACGGGAAAGATGTGAAGCGAAGCCAATGTCTATTTTTCCGACAGGAAAGCATCGAATTGTTTTTGTTTCTCGGCAATGACTTTGTCGATACCTGAAGCTTTTTGTTTCGCTACATATTTCGGGAGAATATCGACTGGATCAATGGAGCCTGTTGCTAATCCGTCGCCAAATTCCTTGCCTGCATTCGTTAGGGCTGCTAGCTCTGTCTTAATCGGTTCTGGGTCGAATACGAAACCAAGACCTACGGATGGTTTGGCGGTTGCGTTGAATTCACGGAATTTATCCCATTTGGCAGGGTCTTCATTCTCCCAGATATAGGTGATGAATTGATTGCCGAACATCCAGGCTGAACCATGATTATAAGGATGATTTTTTGGATCTACATGGTCAGGGAATTTAATGATGTTATCAGAAACCTTTACATAGTGCGTACCTTCTACACCAAAGTCAAGCAGATTAATAAGCGTGGCATCCGAATGCAGCATGTTAAGCACCATCATTGCTCTTTCAGGATTCTTTGAGGTTTTGGAGATCGCAATCATGGAATTGGTAGTATCGGATGTTGTAATGTACGGTGCGATAAATTCTATTTGCGCCAGCGGCTTGCCTACACTTGCTTCTAATTCTTTGTCTTTCCCCGGCTTTAGACTCTCGGCCCACATGAAAATGTTTCCTGCCTTGGCTGCATCCGTTTGCGATACTTGATTCGTTACGGCGTCGCTATTGATATACCCTTTTTTAAACCAATCGTGGAGCGTTTTGTACACTTCCAATGTTTCGGGCTTTTCATTTTCATTAAATACCGTCGTATCCTGTTTATCTTTATAGATAATGCCGGGAACAATGCCATCGCCAAGCGAATCATAATTATTGATGATAGAAGAATAATTGCTTACTTTCGAGCTATAGAATGGCGTAATGTCTGGTTCCTTTTCCTTTACCACTTTAAAAATAGGCTCCAGGTCACTCATGGATTTGACAGTGCTCATATCCAAGCCGAGTTTATCTGCGATATCTTTCCGGTAAACAACACCCTTTGATGCAGCAATTTCCTTGTTTGTTGGAATCGAATAAAGCTTGCCTCCAATCTTAGCTCCCTCTAAAAAGGCAGGATTAATATTGTCAATTATCCCTTTACCATGCTTGTCTATCAGCTCGCTTAATTCCAGATAGGCGCCTTTTTTCACATTCGTATAGTGTCCATTCCAGCTTGCTGTAAAGATTAAATCCGCCGGTTCCGAGGAGGCAAACATAAGGTTTGTTTTGTCAGACCATGCGCCCCAGTCAATTGGCTTAAGATCCAATGATGCGTTAATCTTTTCCTTCAAATATTCATTGATCTTTGCTTCTACCAGCTGTTCATCCTGCTGAGGCGATCCTGGGTAATACAAGGTGACCGTATAAGGCTCTAAGCTTGGGGCTGCGTTATCCGAAGGAGCGACAGTTGCAGTTGATGAATTTGTTGCTACGTTTGTTTCAGTTGGCTGTTTGTCTCCGCATGCACTTAACAAACTTGCCATGCCGATTGCCGTACAAAGCATAATTGCGGTTTTTTGTCTCGTTTTCATTTCCTTGACCTCCTGTAATGTTTAAAATAAGGTTATTATTACTTTTTTTACACTTTTATTCTATGATGAATGAATATTGTTCGTCTAACAGTTACATTACCCCTGCTAACACTTACATGACTACTAAATCCATTCTCCTTCATGCCATTTATCTTCTGTACTTCATCACCCTTTAATAGCGCCAACAGTCAAGCCTTGTACAAAATAGCGTTGGAAGAAAGGATAGGCGAAAATCATAGGGCCTATTCCAATAACGGCCATTGCCATTCGAACGGCTTCCTTCGGCATCTCCAAAACAGTCCCTCCCTGTGAAATTCCTTGATAAGCCTGAGTATTGGACGTAAGATACTGAATGTTGAGCATCGTTTTATACATTAGGTATTGTAGCGAAACATTCTGATCGCTAGAGATGAATACTAAACTCATAAACCAATCATTCCAATAATTCAGCATGGTGAAAAGTGAAATGGTAGCTAACACAGGCAAGGACAACGGCATCACGATTTTCCAAAAGATACGAAACTCGCTTGCACCATCCATTGTCGCGGATTCTAAAATTTCTTTGGGAATTCCTTGGAAAAACGTTCTGAAGATGAGTACAAAAAACGGCGCAACAAGCATGGGAACAATTAATGCCCAGATATTATCCTTCAAATGCAGCATTTTCGTGTAAACAAGATACCATGGCACCAACCCGCCGTTAAAGAGAATCGTGAAGAAAACATAGAAAGTAAAAAATTTACGATGTGGAAATTCTGTTCTTGAAATAGGATAAGCATACAACGCCATTATTGTAACACCAATCATCGAACCTATAGTGGTAACTTGGAAGGTTACCCAATAGGCCTTGACTATGCGATTCAAATCCATAAATAGAAATTCATAAGCGCTAAAGCTGAATTTCGCGGGGATGAACTGATAGCCATTTAGAATAATCGTTTTCTCATCCGTTATAGAGACGGATAAAATGAGGAAGAGCGGAAGCAAACAGGCGATCGAAACGATTAGGAATAGCGAATTGATGGTAAAACTTGCTCCGCGAAACACAGTGTTTAAACCACGTTTATTCCCTGTCATAGTGTCCTCCTAGAATAGTGCATTCTCGTTATTTTTCTTTCTTACGATATAGTTAGAAGCGAATACAAGAGCAAAACCAACTACCGATTGATAGAACCCCGCTGCCGAAGACATTCCAACATCGCCCATAGCCAAAAACGTACGATAAACATAGGTGTCAATTACATTTGTTGTTTCGTATAAAGTGCCTGAATTTAAGGGGACTTGATAAAATAAACCGAAGTCTGCATAGAATATTCTGCCAATCTGAAGCAAGGTTAAAATTACGATTAACGGAGTCAACTGAGGCAACGTAATCTTTATCGCTTGATTCCATTTGTTGGCGCCATCAATCAAGGCCGCTTCATAATACTCTTGATTAATGGAAAGGATCGAGGCAACGAAAAACACAACATAGTACCCTATATTTTTCCAAATGTTAACGATTGGAAGTATCCATATCCAGTAATCCGGGTTGGAGTACCAAGACAGGGGTTGGAGCCCGAGCCACTTCAACACACTTTTATTCATAAAGCCGGCATCCTGATTAAGAAAAGCATAGACTAAGTAACTAACGACAACCATGGAAAGGAAAAAAGGAATAAACATTGCGCTTTGATAAAATTTCGCAAGCTTTCTACTGCGAAGCTCATTAAGCAGAATTGCAAAAAACACAGCGACAACGATGTTAAGTGTAATGAACACAGCATTGTAAAGTAAGGTGTTTCTTGTTATTGTCCATGCATCCTGGGTCGCGAACAGATACTTAAAATTTGTAAAACCAGACCAAGGGCTTCCGATTATCCCATCCGTGAAATTAACATTTTTAAAGGCAATGATAAGACCGAACATGGGGATGTAATTATTGATTAACAATAATAGTGCGGCTGGCAGCAGCATGATATACATCGGCCAAAATTTCTTGTACTGCTTTGCGAATCTCTGAGCCATCGAACTCTTCCTCTCATCCTAATTTTCTATATTTTTTATAACTTTATTATATCTGTTGGATTGATTAGCCTCTAACTGTCAGAGTACTTCCCATAACACTAATATGACATGATGGAGCAAAGGATTTCGTTTGTACGGGTAAGTTATAGACAAGATAAAGGGGAAGCGCAATAATGAATGAAAGGGCATGTGAGAAGGAAAGTTGGAGGGGTAACGCTGAGGAGATTATTTAATTCCGTTGTATTTAAGATCATAGCAGCGTTTGTCCTATTCATTGTTCCTGTTGTTTTTTTCCTTTTTTATCATAATTACTATGCGATGAGTGTACTAAAGTCACAGGTGACAAACTCTTATGAGAGCGTGCTATCCAATTTTGTAGATGGGGCAGACAATTTAATTCAAGAATCGTCAAACTATATGATTCGAATTCAACAGCAAGAGATGGACGTAAACATGCTGGACTTCCAGGGCGAAGAAACAAGCGAACTACATTTGGCTTCTGTTCGGTTGTTCAATAAGTTCTCCAACGATTTAAGCTATATGCAAGGCGTCGAATCGTTAATGTTCTATTCAACGAATAGCAACCAACTCTTATTAGCCCCGGGATCGGATAATTTTAGAGAGAAGAAAGAGGTTATTTTAAACAAATTTAAGCCTCAACTGACGACATTCCATGAACCCAAGGATAAGCAATTAACTTCCGAGTATATTCAAATTGGAGACAAACACTACCTGCTGCGTTTGTATTACCCAACATCGACTTTGTTGCTTGGAGTTTGGATTAATCTGGATGCTTTATTAGCCAAAATGAATTTGGGACAACCAGCTCTCATATTCCAAGACGGCAAAATAATTACATATAAAAATCTTCAAGAGGAGGAAGTCAAACAGATAAGCAGCTTAATAGGAAAACAGTACAAAGCATTTAAAGAATCAATTAAGCTGCTTTCGAAGGAGTCGTATTTATTTCTGCACCATTCCTCAAGTCAGGAAAACCTGGACTTTGTGATTCTCATTCCGGAAGAAAATATTTTACAAAATCTATCATTTTTTAATAATATGATTCAATATGTTCCTGTCGGTATTTTCATTCTCGTCGTTTTAGTTTTTATAATGATGAACAAAACGATTATTAAACCCGTTATCGCCATTATTTCGGGCATGAAGAAAATATCAATTGGACAGCTGGATACCCAAATTGCTCTGAAAACGTCTTCGGAGTTCCAGTATATGATTCACAATTTTAATACGATGGCTAGCGAAATAAATACCTTGAAAGTGAATGTGTATGAAGAGAAAATTCGTTCGCAGCAATCTGAGCTTAAGCAGCTTCAAATGCAAATTAATCCTCATTTCTATGCAAATAGTCTAAACATTATAAACGGGCTTGCCCAGCTAGGAAACGCATCAGGAGTTCAAAATATGACTCGTTTGCTAGCAACTTACTTTCGATTTGTTATGGTTAATAATCGTTCTACTCTTCCCGTACGGGAAGAGATCATGCATATTTCAACTTACATGGAAATTCAGAAGTTTCGTTATCCTAATCAAATTGAGCTGATGCTGGAGATCAGCGAGGAGCTTATGAATTATTCGTTGCCGCCTCTTACGCTTCAACCATTTGTAGAGAATGCGATTATCCATGGGTATAACCGAAAAATAAATCCTTTCTACATACGTGTATACTCTCGTCCATACACTCCGAATCCACAGTTGTTCTTCCAGCTTGTGATTGAAGACAATGGAGCAGGTGTCTCGCCAGAGAAGCTTGAAGAGCTGATGAGCCATATACAAACAGGTGAAGGAGGTCTTCATTTGGGCATGTGGAACGTTTATCGCAGACTAAAGCTGAACTTTGGTGCCGATAAAGTAAATGTCCAGGTAGAATCCTCGCCGGAGGGAGGTTTTATCGTTATTCTAACGTTGCCTCAACTCAACACTGATGATGCCGCTACATGATTTGTTCCACATACAGAAAAAGCCTTATTCATGAGATGAATAAGGCTTTTTGCTGGAGGTTGTTAATTCCTTGTGACAATTATATCGTCCAAATAAACCGTTTCTGTACTGCCGCCCGCATAGAACTCAAGTCGGACTGTGCACGCTGCCTTATTTACATTAATTGTTCCGGTATACTGACTCATACCTGTTGTAACGCTCTTGGTAAAATCTCCGAAATACGAATAACTTCCTCCTTCCTCTTTTAGTGCAATTTTAATGTTCCTTGGTGCGGAGGCACGTGCTTTAAAGCTGATCGTGTATACGGCATTTCCACCAGTATGGGAGAGGGTGCTGTTGCTGATAAACAGACTGTCAATCGAGCTGCCGCCGTTACTAATTGTCACTACACCTTCTCCGCTACTAACGGCAAAGGTATTGGCGGCAGGGCTGTTTGCCCATGTTCCCCAACTCGTCATGCCGTTCGAGAAATTACCATTATTAATTAGGTTGCTTGTTGGCGAAGGTGTCGGTGTCGGTGTAGGTGTAGGTGTAGGTGTAGGTGTAGGTGTAGGTGTAGGTGTAGGTGTAGGTGTAGGCGATGGAGTTGGTTGATTGGCGGCTATTAATGAAATATCATCAATGTAAGTTGTTCCTGCACTTGCATCTTGTAATGCAACGACAATTTCAGACGAAGAACCGCTGTTAAAGGAAACCGTTTGTTTGGTCCATGTGGCCGTTGGGACGACCCAAGTAGACGAAATTTCACTCCAATTCGTTCTAAATGCCCGCAAACCGATGTTCGAATTTCCTTTGAACCAAGCGGATAGGACATAATCGGTATTTGGTTGTACACTCACGGTTTGACTAATCGTTTCCCAGCTCTGAGTACCCATTTGTTTGATTGCTTTACTGCCCGTATACTTATCATCCGAGGATACGACATACTTGCTTGCTGCATTCGTAGAAAATAACCAATATGGATGAGTGGCTACTTCAAAGCCGCCATTGAGAAGACGGTTCGGGGATACAGGTAAAGCCGGTTTTGGACCGCTTGGATTAGGGAATGCCGTGCTCGATGTTGTATACTCGACTGCACCTATGTCAATGCCATTGTTTTGAGGTCTGGACACGGTGCCGAACGTATTCTCAAGTCCATTTGCTGAACGAATGAACTCCAAATCAGGTGCCAGGTGATACCATGATGGGTGCAACGGACCAGGACTCTCACTCTTAATCATGCGTTTGTCATAACGCAAGCCAGTTGTGGCAGCATACGAGGACGTTCCGGAATCGATACTTGCAGATGTAGATTGCAGGGTATAATCATTCGTATTAGCGTCTGTAAACTTAGGATCACTATAACCGGATTTGCCAGAGATATTGTTGTTCGACAGGACACTATTCTCATACGTAGACAAGTTTTCATACCAAGCATTTGCACCGCTTGATTGATAAACAATATTGTTTGTAATGGTCATGTTCTTATTGGCATCCCACAGTGCTAATCCGATATTGGGATGAACATAGTCGGAAGCCAATGAATTATTGACCAGCGTATTGTTCCGGATTGTACCATTGTAGCTCTTGGTCCACGCGAGTCCTGCTCCGCCATTTTCGAACAGCAGGTTATTTTCTACAGTCGCGCCGCCGCTGCTGGGGTTGATGCTGCCGTCTACATCTTTATGGGATAGGTCAACGATTATTCCATTGCCATCTGTATGATAGCTGGATACATCAACATGGTGGAAGGAAAGGTTTCCTCGTACGACATTGTTTAATCCCGTCAAATACATCAAATTAATGCCGCTTGACCATGAGTCCCAAGCGGGATCGTACCCAGTACGAGACACAACGTTATTTTCCACTAATATGTTATCGGAGAAGCTCATTTTAATCCCGTTTTGTCCGCAATTATCTACAACATTATACCGAATCACAATATTAGACATTGCCTGGCTTTTATCCGTGTAGTTTTCACCTAAACTAATACCCGAACGCTTATAATTTCGAATGTATAGTCCTTGGATGGTAATCCATGAAATTTTCACGGAATCGTTACTATAAAACGCCATATGAGCCACATTGGATGAACCGGTTCTGTTCATCCGGTCTCCATCGAACACGGGAACCTCATTGGGGTAGTTTCGAATCGTGATTGGATTTCCCGAGGTTCCCGACTTTTTAATGGTCGTTTCCTGCCCGTAGTAAATGCCCTCTCTAATATAAAGGGTATCTCCAGGCTGGGCGATGTCGAGAAACTTCGCAACCGTTGCAAATGGTTGCGACAAGGAGCCGTTATTTGTGTCATTTCCATTCGTTGCCATGTAGTAAGCTGTTGCGGCTTGGGCTCCTATTAATGAAAAAGAACAAACCACTACACTCGCGATTAATAATAAAAGCATAACTTTTTTCTTCATTTGTTTGCCTCCTGATTTTTTTTGTTTACAACAACGGGCTTTACACAACCTGAAACCTATCGCATAAAAATCACCTCCTTACAAATAGGGCAAAAATTAAAGCGCTTACTTTTTTGGTCTGTTGGTGATTTCGTCAAAGCAGATAGGGTGATTTTTAGATTGATACCAACCAAGCCCTCCCTTGAATTTGAATTTCAAGATGAAGGCTGGTTGAAGCTTGCACACCAACGTCGGACCGATTACTAATCAGCCCAATTCATAACAACGCAGGTATAGGTATCGCGCATATTAGCCAATCCATGATAAGCAGAAGGGGCTTCTTCCGGGTTGATAATATGTGAGATAAGCGGAAGCACCTCCAGCTTTTGATTCGCTATTAAAGTAAATATCGTATCGAAATTTCTTTCTACGCTATGGGTAACGCCTCGCTCGGGTTTAAGAGGAAATTGATGCATATGGGCACCAATCAAACGTAAGCCATTCATATGAACAGCGGCAAAGGCATCGGTTAAATTCCCTTGCAAAGGAGTTCTTGGAGAGCCTAGAAGAATGACCTGGCCAAAGAGGGAGGTTGCCTTGATCGCTTGTTGAATAACGCCAGAGTGACCTACGGCATCGACTGTAATTTCTGCACCCTTTCCCTCTGTTAACGACATGAGCTGTTGGAGTTGTTCATGAGCCGGGGCGTGAATCACTTCATGTATACCGAGCTTCTTTGCGGCCTCGCAACGATTATGTACAGGATCTATGCCAATCACGCGAGCTCCGTAGTGTCTGTATAATAGCGCTGTCAATAAACCTATCGTGCCGAGTCCAAATATAGCTACGGTATCGCCAAGATATAATTCGCTTAAATGTGGAGCTGTGATCGCGATTTGAGCTAAACAGCCCACAGAAGCCTCGACCGAACTAAGTTGTTCTGGCACTGGAAACAAGTATTCCCATTGCTGTGCATGCGTGTGCTTGAATCGTTGAATTTCAGCATGCTTGCCAGCGTAGAATACGCGTTGTCCTATCTCACGATCCAATACCGCGTCGCCTTTAGCTATAATTTTTCCAATAGATCCATAACCGGGACGATAGGGATACGCAATTCCGTTATATTCCTCATTTCGCAGAGCAGCAAGTTCCGTTCCGGCAGAGATAATGGATGCCTCATTTCGGATCACCACCTCTGTAGGTTCAAGATCCTCGATAGAAACGTCCTCTTGTTTCAGCTGGACATGACCCTGTTTCGTAAATTCCACATATCGTGATTTCAAGTGGTCAAAGCCTCCTCATTTCAGATCTTATCTGGCTTAGAATGCTACTAGTATATCGAACGGTCATGCTCCTTTCTAACGTTGAAATGCCTTTTTCTAGCAGTATAATGACAACATGTTCACAGTAAAATGAGGATTTGACACACTATTCAATTTGAAGTCTAATAAAAACATGTACGGTTCATATAGGAGGCTGGCCATGTACAATATGCTCATTGTAGATGATGAAATGTTAGCCGTTCAGGCCATTGCCGAAGGCATTGACTGGAGCGACCTAATGATTGGCGACATCTTCCGTGCCTACGATTTTCAAGAAGCCATTCATTTGCTGCAGCAGCAACGTATCGACATTCTCATTACGGATATCGAAATGCCTGAACGAAATGGCATTGAGCTCGTGACCTACACCACACAGCACTTTCCTAAGGTCATCTCCATTATTACGACGGGACATGCCAACTTTCACTACGCTCAGGCTATTATTGGATTAGGGGCTCTTCATTACTTATTAAAGCCTCTGGATTTTCAGGAGCTGAAGGACATTGTCGGCAAGGCGATCGGACAGCTTGACCAGCAAAAAAACGTGGATGACTTTTATGCCGTATATGAGCATTCACAGAAGCAATGGAACCAGCAAATCCCTCTGCTAAGCGAACGCTTGTGGCAGGATGTGCTGAACCAGAGCATTAGACCCAGCTATGAGGATATCGCGGTAAACTTGGATTTGCTTCGAATTTCTGTAAGCCGGGCAACGCAATTTGTCGTCATCCTGATTTCAATTGAACACTGGCAGAAGGAGCTAAACGCGCGGGATGAAGAAATAATGGAATATGCGATTCGCAAGGCTGCATCCGAGGTTTTTCTAGCCTCGTTTGAGGGTCAGGTTCTGCAAGATCGTCATGGTTCCAATGTTGTGCTGTTATTTCTCGATCCTCAAGATACAACCTCTCAGATATCGACCGAGCGCATTAGGGAAGTATGCGACGAGTATATACGCTCATGCGGAGAATTTTTTCACTGCTCTTTATCCTGTTATATCGGTGCGAATGTACCACTCTCAGAATTGCCTTTTGAGCTGCGTCGACTTATTCACCTGGAGAAGCATAATGTGAACAAGCTGCATGCTGTTATCGAAAGCCAATCCCAACACTTGCTTGCGGGAGGTATAGAGGACAATGAGGACGGCTATTCCATTCCTTTCGCGCAGTGGAAGCTCCTTCTTGAAATTGGACAAAGGACGGAATTCCTCAAAAGTCTCGAGGAGTGGTCCCCGGATAACGCTTATTTGACGTTAGATCGACTGCAATCTATCTATCTTGGATTTGTCGAGATGTTTCTTGATGGACTGGTGCACGAAAGCAAACCAACTGGGTCGTTGCTAAGTCTGTTGACAGACAGCGCAGCCGCATTAAAATCCATTCATCACTTGAAGCTGTGGGCGCGTCAGGCTGCTGAGCTTTTATTTGAGGCGCGCAATGGACAAAGAGCTGGCAAAAGCACATTCGTAAGCGAAGTCATCCTTTACATTGAAGAACATTTGCACGAAGAACTAACGCGTGAGCAGCTTTCCTTGCAGGTGCACCTCAACTCAGCTTATTTATCAAGGCTGTTTCGCAAAGAAACGGGCCTGTCGCTTAGTGATTACATTATCAAGCAACGCATGACGAAAGCGAAGGAGCTGCTAAAGGATCCCGATTCCAAAATTAGCGCAGTGGCCGAAACGGTGGGATACTCACACTTTTCGCATTTCTCCAAAATGTTCAAGAAAGTCGTTGGTCTGACGCCGCAAGAATATAGAAATGGGTATTTGAGCAATAGCTGAACATCGAGTAAGGGGAACTTACATGCTTTTAATCACTTGTAGACAAGAGTTCTGCCAAATGGCAGGACTCTTCTTCGATTTTTCGTGTACAGAAAAATGTTAAAAAAAATTTTTAAATCGTTGTTAATTTTGTAACATCCATGTTAGAATATTAACAACAAATAACAGAGGTGAAACTATAATGACAAAGTATAACAAAGAGCCCGAGGTTGCAATTGTAGGCATGGACGGCGAAGCATGGAGCGGATATGAGGCAATCGCCTCCCAGCTAATGACAAAGCTGTACGGCCAAGGAAAATGTGTGCTG